>Ga0123355_10005792_pt1 | contig 18165 bp, 14 predicted proteins | sample TergutEmb28metaG_3_FD_89872 | JGI IMG/M metagenome (GOLD analysis project Ga0123355, IMG submission 89872) | Embiratermes neotenicus P1 segment gut microbial communities from Petit-Saut dam, French Guiana - Emb289 P1 | ecosystem: Host-associated > Arthropoda: Insects > Digestive system > Gut ... | reverse complement strand
GGAGGCTTGTGAGTGCGGTAATGAACCTTCGGGTTCCATAAAATGCGGGGAATTTCTTGACTAGCTGCAAACCAGTTAGCTTCTCAAGAAGGACTCTGCACCATGGAGTAAGTAAGTAAGTAATGGAGTATACTTTTTATGTTGTGCTATTTTTGTGTCATTTGTATCCACACTGCAGTACATAGTGTGCTGCATAGTGACTGTGTGAACCACATTAAAAATTGCTCTAAAGCTACAGTGTAAAACACACGACACAAAAGTAATCGAAACCAAAAAATATTTTCAGGGTTGAAATTCGTGGTATTAGTAAATGTCTCTTATTTTTCTCAGAAACTATAATTACACTTGTAATTAAATTTACATATATCATGGGTGTATCCTTTACAAAGTTGAGATTTTCATTATTAACACACTTTTTCCACCTTTGCGTGAGATGCTGTTTGCCGATAGCGTAACACTGTGCTGAAGCGTCGGAGCTCTTCACGCACACTGTGTTTCAGCCCATCTTCATCCTCAGGACGGCGTCCTTCAAGTTCATCCTTCACCGGACCAAAATGTTGGAAGTCGGACGATGCTAAATCGGAACCGTGGGGAGGACAAGGGAGAAGAAATGCAAGTTGCAGACTTCTACGGACAAAGTCATGGCAAGAGTTTTGGGGACAGTGAAGGAATCTCGTTGGTGGAATTCTTGGGGAGAGGTTCCACAGTCGATTCAGAACGATATGTGCAGACATTAAAGAAGTTAAAACAACGAATTTGAAGGGTTCGGCCAAACAGGAAGATTAGTCAACTCGTCATCTGCCGTACAGTCCCGGTTTAGCACCCTGACTTCCATCTTTTTGAGCATTGTTTTGGAATGTTCCCGGCTTCGCCCTGTGTCCTGGTAAGAGCAGTATGAGTATGGGGCATTGGTGGAATGATACTGAGAGGGAGCCAGAAGTAGTCGCAGAAATATCTGTCCCAGTGCCGCTTTGGCCACCACGATCTCACATGGACTGGCATGGGACCGGATTCGGGTCTCCACGATGAGAGGGCGGCGACACGGCAAGGAGTATCATTAATCCAAATTATATGTATACATCCAGTTTCTACCTTACAGAGAACAGAATGTATATGTATTATAAAAGTCGATTGGTTAATTTTGTTCACGCAGTAATCACTGTTTATTGTGACAGTCATACGCAACACATGAATACTTTGTGTGGGCAGAATGTAGAGTTTGGGCGTTAAACCTGATGGTACATATAACAGCCACTAAACTTTCAAGGGCTAATGGAGAGTTTAGATGCATGCAGGTACACATGCCTCGGTGGTTCTTGTATGCGAAGCGAATTGCTGGATATTGAGCGCATAGAATAACAGTTGCATTGAAATCTAAAGTTCTTGGCGTTTCCACCTCCCGGGCTGACAGCGAGGTGGGTTGACCAATAAGATAGGCATGCCAAAGCCAGGAAGGCTGGACGTACGCGGAAGGGTCGGGCTTAAAACTGTGGCAGGATAGGCAAGGATGGAACGTAGCCGGTTCGCGCAAGTGATAATTCTGTATCGTTTGGAGGAGGTGCATAGTTCAAATCTCGGCTCAGACATTGCATTCCTGAATGTTTCGTGTTTTTTTTTTTTTTCAATCGTTCAAGAACAATGCTGCGACGACCTTCATTTAGGCTATTATCGCGTTTTCCAATTCCGTCCACCGTGAAGTTTCAAAAACTAAAGTTACGAACACTCTTTCTTCCCACTTCGATCTGTACGTGACTGATTTGTAGCAGGTGATACACATCAGACCTCCATGTAGTCATTACTGACATTTAAGCGTATGTCTCACAGTGGCAAAAGTCCTTGCACGCCGGCGTAGATCATATCGGTTTCAGGTATCTGTAGCCGGAACGTGACGGTTTGCTTCGGTGTCTGTTGCAGATCGCTTGTCAGCCAGGTGCTTCGTAAGGGATGTAGAGAGATGGAAATCACTGGACCCCTTACTGCTAAACAGGGTTATGACTGGTTACGGTGCTGTAGCTGGGAGGTTGTGGACTCGCACAGTGATTTCCCTCTGCTTGGGCCTTTAAGAAACACCTGATCAGCAAGCGATTTACAAAAGACATCGACGTGAAGCAAGCTGTCACCTCATGGGTGCAGAAACATGACACCGATTTTTTTTCCTACACCGGGATACAAGCGTTGTTGCCACGGGGGACAAATGCGTAAATGCAGATGGCAACTTTGCAGATCTGATGCGTACTCTCTGCTGCCCATGTGCCAAGCGTGCGTCGGAGTCAGTATGAAATTCGTGGCATCGATGTCTGTTACCTCATTTTTTGTAACTTGTTTGTATTTGAACCGAAACGCACTTAACTTCAGCAGTTAATATACTTGTATTAAGTAATGTGCCATTGTCAGCACCTGGACTGGACAAGGATCATAATTTTCTTCTCACATGTCACCCTCGCAAGCCTAAGCACAATAATTATCGTGTAAATACGTAAAGAAGCGATAAAGCGATACTCGTTGTATAAGTGTGCTGGCACACCGTGTTCGGGCAGAAGAGTTGTAAGTACTGAGTACAAGGGACTAGATCTCGAACATGCATCTGTAATTTCGAAACGTGTTTGACGTGCTTCCGTGTTGTAGGCAATCAATCACTGCAATTATAGAGGGTATGAGAGAGGCTGCCATGAATAATTGTTTGTTGTCCCTCGCGGGCTTTGTTTGTCGTCGGTTACTGTAAAACACACCATTTACTATCTGTGCACTTGCAGCTCTCTTCTGGGTGTGTGTTTTAGGCCTGTATGATTATCGGAATAAACAGGTATTGTGGCTGAATAGCAAACCGGTTGATATTTTGTAGGACTCAGTTTTTAAGCGTTATGTAGAGCACTCTTAATCTTCAAGAGTTTAACGGCGTTTTGTAGACTACAAAAAAATACTCTGCGTCAGTCTATAACACAACATTTATTTTATATACACTGGTATATATGTCAGGGCGACATGTTTCGACCTAGTCGGTCATCCACAGGCCCTCCAAGAAAACAGATCCAAAAGTTGCTAGTTTTCTACATTGTGGGATTCCAAATGCTCACAAGTTTCAGTTACAGAAGCAAAAGTATATAAGCTTGTATAAATTGAACTTGTTGTGTGACGGCTTTAAGTTAAAATTAGAGACTTATCTTATATGGTAGTACATTAAAATCACTGTATATAAAAGATAGTATAGTATTTTTGGAGGGCCTGAGGATGACCAAGTCGAAACATGTCGCCCCGATATATATACCAGTGTATATAAAATAAATGTTGTGTTATAGACTGACGTATAATATTTTTTTTTTTGTATGTTGTAACACTTCGGGATGCAAAACTTATAAAAAAAGTTTTGTGGACTGCTGGTGTAATGTGTTGTGATGTTATGGTGTTTACATGCGAGTCTTGACAAGAATTTGACAAATTTTGATGTTTTGCTGACCGTGCATCTCAGTATATTTTATCTTAGTAATTAACCAACTTGGTGCACAAAATTTATTGTAAAACAAAAGATTTGTGCATCAAGTTGGTTAATTACTAAGATAAAGAATTTGACAGCTGCCGTGACCTGTGTAAAAGTGTTACGGTCATAGGAAGTGCGCGAAATCACGTGAAGCCACTCATTGTAATAATAATGGTTCGTTAGTTCGAGTTTGTAGTGTCTTCGAATGCGCAGGGGGTGGGGGGGGGGGAAGGGAGTGGTAACTTGTGCACTTTGTTATGAAGTACTTGCGTGGCAGTAATTAGTTAACGGTCATGGACAAATAGGTTTGATTGGTGGTGTAAATGTTGTTGAAAATAATGAATTATCTATTTTTTATGCATGAAATACCAACAAAGTGATAGGCGGACATTCAGGGTTGAGTCTTCATTCATCACTAGTTTGGCCGTACCTGATCAGCTGTTTTCCTCTCCATTTAGGAAGAGTGCAGTGGGTACGTGTTCTGCTATTCATATTCTTTATCCGCCCTTATTTTAGGCTCGTTCACAAAATTGCGAAAAGCGACTGTCAGCTTCATCATGTCCCTCCGTCTGTCTGCATGGAACAACTCGTCTCCCACTGGGCGGATTTCCGTGTAATTTGATATTTGATTATTTTTCGAAAATTGCCGAGAAAATTCAAGTTGTATTAAAATCGGACAAGAATAATGGGCACTTTACATGAAGACCAATATACTTTTTTGATCGTATCTCGCTCATTTTTTCATAGAATGGGATGTTACAGACAATGCTGAAGAGGAAATCAAAACACATTTTGTGTTCAGTAATTCTCCCCAGAAAATCGTGCCGTTTATGAGAATGTGGAAAAATATTGTAGAGTGGGGCAGGCCACAGATGACACTATGGCGCATGCGCATTGCATGCTGGATAGCTAAGGCTACACACGCACTCACAATATATAATACTTATTGCTTTTCCGCTGCAACAGTGGTTGCAAGAACGCGCCTCACTGTTACGTTATACGTACATTGCCTGTCTTGTTTTAAATTAAGGGAGTAAGAGTTTGGTATCCTAGGTGAAACCCAGATCTCGTCTCTAGAAGCTATAGAAGCACTGCTTGGTTCGTTATTTATGTTTGTTTATTTAACGACGCGTTCAGTAGTTGGGATTATATAACGTCAAGTGATAAAGTTCAATAAATCACGAAGGGCGTGCCTTATTTGAGGGGTACTGTCTTGTCGTTTACCTGGATGGACTGAGGAAATTTCAGTAAGGATATCTGGTGTCCTGACCGAAAGTAGAACCCCGTACCTTCAGAATACAATGCAGGAATGCTTCCCACTTGACCGTGCCGCTTGGTGTTAGACTCAACGACCGGATACTCTTCGCACATTGTGAGGATCACCTGAATGCACAGTATGTCACTGTTGCATTAAGGCCCGGTTGCCCCAGTCATCGCCTGCCTTCTGCAGTTGAAGTACTCCGTAGCGTACCCCAGTGCCCTATATTCACAACATGCACCCTTTGCACCCACTCTGTGCCTTATTTTTGTTTTGTTGTGTCATGCAGCTATCGCCATCGTACCAAGCGGAGACTGTAAGCTCACGTGTCATTACTATGTATATACGCACTTGTCAGTTGTGCAAAACATGGTGTATGTTTGTACAAACTTGAGATTGCAGATGGTTGATATTGTGTGGAGGGTGAATGATTATTTCGTTGCAGCTGAGAAGGCGACATTATAGTGAATTTGTCTTGTCTGATCAGGACATTTCATTTTCTATACAATGACGGTGCAGTAGGCAAGTTGCATTGGAGACAGGTAGCAGGTGCTGGGACTGTATAGCATAACGAATCCAGTGAGCAGTAACTTGTAATAATATGTGAATGGTGAATGAAATCTATATAATATGTCGGGATTTGTTCACTTTAAGACATGAATTACTTTTATAAAATTTGCAGGTGCCCAGAATTTTTCCTTCTCTGGAATGTTGTTTCGAAACTTTTGTGATTCCTTGAACTGCGTGTATTTAACAGGGATGTAAACACAGTCACGTGAATTTATGACGTATTTTCATTGTATGAGTGGATTTTAATTCTGCTTGATTTTATTTTACAGAATTTTTTAAGATATTGATATTAACAAGTTATAAAGAGTTATTGACGAATTCCTGGGGGCATGCATGGATGGAATGATTGCCCTGCTTCTGCACTGGCATTGTTTACTTTTTTGGACGTACATTTTCGTCATTGACGGTTTTTTTAACCGTGTTCGGCGTATATTTTATTATAGTTAATAATGTTTTTACTCAGACAGGAATACTGCTTGTTGGAAATAGGAGCAATTTGAAAACTGATACACTACTGAAAATATGAAGGTAGAAGATGCGTGATTTCGGGCTTCCGTCGTGGTGTAAATGAGATCTGCACACTTTTGGTATTTTACGCAGCGTAGAATGCTATTTTCTTACCGACGTTTCGGGACAACCCATCAGCCCAATCTCCAAGAGACAAACAAACGTGACCCTTGAAGATGGGACCGATAGGGTGTCCCGCAACGTCCGTAAGAACCTACCATTGTACCCTGCGTAATATCCCAAAAGAGAGGAGATCTCAGGGTAGGAGGTATGTAAGGAAGGAAAGATCCCTGATGAACTTCTGTTTTTGCCTTTATAGGAGATACTGTAGTAGAAACCGTACAGCGATTATTTATGTGATTCCTGTTTGTATACAATCATGTCTCAGGCGTATCGGTAATTTTGAAGTGTGACGCCCTGTAGTTTCGTGGAAATGTGACCATCCTTGCCGAGGAAACTGCTGTTGCCTTCATCCCCAGGGTTCCCAGATGTCTCCGAAACTTTTGTAAAGCAGTAATCTTTATGTAATGTTCGTGTGAGCTTGTTGCAGTTGACAAGTTGATCATGGTTGGCATGTGTGCGTTGTGCCGTAGCCAGGCAGAACGAAAGACGCGCTATTGGTGGTACAGAGAACTCTGCGCCACACAGTTGTGTGATGGACCTGTTAGTTGAGTCTTGGTATAAGTAAATGCTGTTCACATTGATTATACTTGTCTTCGAGTAATGAAACATGAGAAGCACTTGTATATTTGTGATGGGTAGGTGACGGTCAGAGTACGGCAGTATTGGAATGTCCTTGCTCCGCAGCTGACAAACGAAATTCTTTTGTGAGAACTGCTAAGGAAAATGTTTTAAATTTGGAGAAATTAAGAGATTATAAGGTGTTGAGTGGTTTGTTTCTTTGTAGTTTGGAATTAGTCCACCCTCTGAACTTTGTCCGTCGCCTTATGCTTAAAAGAAAATAAAAGTGGCATGTCGGAAAAGTCCAAAGAGTGAATGTTTCCCACTGTGGTATACCATCGTCAGAATCGAGGATATAATTCTTCCGGGATGTTACGCTGCGTCGACTTGTGAATATTTACTAATCTCGCATCGTCGGAAATTGAATTTTATCTTCATTGTTTATATTTCATGACTGTGTAAGCCACTGAAGATGTACAGTATAGCCCTCAAATGAACGTATAATGAAAGTGAATTTTAAAGGATGTAGAAGGAAGTAAACACGGCCTCATTGTAGGTACTATCCCAGAATTTGGCTGGAGAGGTGCTGAGAAAGTCCACGAAAAGTACTCAGGGTAATCGATGTCCCTGACTAGTTTCGAACCTGGCATCACCCAAATGCAATATTTTACACACACATTATTTTTATAGAGAATGAGATGGGATAGCCGTGTAGCACACAGCAATTGCTTGGAAGTAGTACAGACAGTAAACACAATGTGTAAAGATTCGGCTTGTGCTCATTGCATCCTGATGTTCTGCGTGTCATGTTGAATTCATTCAGACTCTACGGAAGGCAGACATGACACCAATTCTCATCAGGTAACTTCACCATTTGTGAGCATAACACTGATATGCATATGAGGTGTTTTCAGAAAGTAAGGTAATGTAGTAATTTGTGTCTTGTGTTTTGTTCAGCATCTCTGAACTTACTCATGACTTTAGGCATGTCCATTTCTATCTGGGCCTGTAAATCAGTACCTCTGTTGAAGCCACTCTGACATAGATGTAGGTATTCTTATGAAGGCATTGCTGGCTGTAGGAATTGAGCCCAGACTTGCACTGCAAGGGTATGATATCATTGCGCAGTGGGACAAATATCTGCTTAGGCTGGCTGATTGTTTAAAAAAAAAAAGATGCAAATGTGTAAGTGACTTCAGATTGCGTGTGCGCATGAGAATGTGTCATTGCATGTGGTTGAAGGTAAAAGGTAAAGGTAAAATTCACCCTCGAACAGGCCATGTAGGTCCAAAGGGGGAATAGAGGTATAGCTCTACTCTTCTGTTAACCTTGGCGCCAGATGGAGGTGTATGATCTATGCCGTGCCCCAGCCGCTATACCCCTGGCAAATACCCAGTACCCATTGTACAGGAGGCTGGGAGAGCCCCAGGGCCAGCATGAAGATGAAAGCAGACGGAACCAAGCCTTCTTGGTGTATTGGTATCATTCTTTGTGGATTGGCTGCCCACTTTAGTTAATATTCGTCCTCTAAATATTACATTGGGTGGTAGAAAAAAATCAGTGTTGGTTTATTGGTTCTGCGAATTATACAACACTATCAATGATTGTGTATTTATTTATTCATCACATTCACTACATGTTTTGGCCAGTAATTGCGGCCACCATCGGGCAGTGTTACAATTATATACAAGGGGCAGAACTGAGGTATTTCACTAACTTTCCTTTTATATTTCTGTATGTGTTGATGAGATGATCTTGACTAGCCTATATAAATGTGGATAACATAATCCTTTTGTATTTGTTTAATCATTGTTGGTGTATTGATTCTCCGAATAGTACAACTGAAACGTGTCATAGTGAATGTTCTGAATAAGTGACTATACATTCAATTATATGATGTAGTATTATTCAGAGAATCATTAAACCAACATTGATTAAAGAAATACAGTGGGATAATGTTGCCAAAACGTAGGAAAATTCCTGATTTCAGGCAGCTAGGAAAATTGGTTGTGTTGATCTGACTAGACCCGTATCTTAGACAAGGGCAGTAGGTGTGAGTGAAGTGAACGGAACATCAGGATTCGCGCATTTAGTAGGATGACTGACACTTGGCAGAAATGATCACTGACATTTGTGTTGAAGATAGGATCCAACTTGCACAGTTGCTCACTTAGTTTCGCTCAGACATTTTCTGCCACCTTTTAGTTTGCTAGATGTGAACTGACATTTCAGAGGAACCTGTTACCTCCGCCTTCAACATCGTCATCATCATCATCATCATCATCTTCTTCCTCCTCCTCCTCCTCCTCGTCCTCCTCCTCCTCCTCCTCTTCCACCTCCTCCATAATGATTGAGGCTCCTTAAATGTTGGTACTTTGTGGCATCACATCCCTGAAGGCAGACATAGACACCACCATAGAAACCTCAAATCTGGCACAGTAAATGTCTAATGTGAATTGGTTATGCCACACATGATGTGTATGTTGATTCATAATCACACACAATAAACATAAGCTTCTTGTTCAGCCTTACAAATAGAGCCAAATAGTTCCTGTAAGCATGTGATGTTCACAACGACTTTGTTGGCAAAGTATGAGAATGCAAGAATTGCCAATGTTACTGGATGATGTACCATTGGCAGTGTGGCAGACTGTGTGGTTCGTGCATGATGGAGCTTCTGCTCAGTTCAATGGGTAGGATGAAATGGACCAGTTCATGGCCACTGCGATCACCTGACCTCACTGCTGCCAAGTTATATTTGTGGGACTGTCTGAATGCAATACTGTAATTAAGGATCATCCTATACATTAGTGTTTGTAAAATTTTATGTGGAAGTCTCACCATTGTAATTTTATAGGAGTTGGTATGATGTAAAGAAATGCATAATAAAAGAAGAGTGAGGAACACAGTGCTCTCTTGAATGAAGAAATAACATGTGTTCAGGCTAGATTTTTGGCACTGCCATCTGTTGGTTGCGTTACTAACTGATATTGTCATCTCTTCAGTTTGTATAATAAAGGGATGTTTGCTCACGGTCTTTCTCTGTCACTACACATTGGTTGCTATTATGTGGTGTTTCAAGAAATTCTTGCTTTTGTTGTTGCCCTTCCAACAGCGTATTTTGCAATAAATATATGGATTTCATTACTTTGCAGCAGTTCTGAGCTGAGTAAAACCCTTCAGTGAAATTTTAACATAAAATTAATTGCTGTCTTATAATGAAAATATTACCATTTAGTGTCAAATCCCTGGCACTCAGAGACATTTTTAAAGAGTAGAGAAAAATGTGTTGCAACAAGATGATGCCAATAAGAACCCAGGTGTCTGTGACTTTTATTCTGCAGTTCGTAGAGTGATGGAACACGCTGTTATAATTGCACAAAGCAGTCAGTTTTCATTGAAAGCTATTGAGTTTGAGGTTCTGTGAATGAAACTCATAAAGTCTTACTGTATGTTTGTAACTTTCTTTCCTAAGTACAAAATGGTGAATAAGTAGGTAAAAGAATAATGAAGTACTAGAAAATATGGTACCCAGTATTTGTATATTGTATGTATGCTTTGACACATACATATATTTTTTGTTTGTGTTGTACATGGCTCCAAGATATACAATAAAAAGAACACAGGATGAAAGTGGTGTATTTATTTGCCAATTTATTCTATCGGTATATTTATAGAAAATAACTGTGAAACTAAACCAGAAATTAGCAATTCTGAAAGCTGGTTGCAGTGTTTGCCCCTGTGTCTCTGATATCCTCTATGGTATTTGCTGGCTCATGATGTGGGAATGAGGCCTCATTTTTGAGTTTAAGTAACCCATGTGCAAGTATTAAAATTGTAGTTAACCCTTTGCTCCTCCACACATAATATACTGTAATACAACTAATATTCTCCCAAGTTTAATGTAAAATGTAATAAAGCCACATTAAAATTTAAGTGCCTGGAAAAACTGGGCAGTATTACCAAAGAAACACACACGTTTTCCGTGAAATTGATGATGGGTGAAATATTTGATTATAAGAAGGGTTGATTTTTATGTTTAGAAATGTCTTTGACCTCTTCTGCATTCTGTTCTGATTGTTTCGTGTTTCAGTCTCAGGCCTTTTAAAATTGGATGTGAAAAAATTAATGCAAGATTCCATTGGTAAAGGTGTAGGCTATACACATTTGTGATATTCATGTGACATACTTGAATGAGACAGTTACAGTTAAACTTGATATGTTTAATAACGTTTTTGTTGTTTGAGCTGTGTGCTACTACTTTGTTCCAGATGTTCATTGGCAGACGTGCCCATTCAGCAGTTATGAATTGTGTGTAACCACAGTACAAGTTCCAGTCGTGATTTTATAATACTGGTCTTCTGTGGTTATATAATGAATGCAGATGTTTGTGCTGTTCCCAGCATGGGCACTGTATTAACATTCTGAATCTGTTTAAATGAAGAAAAATAAGTCAATGGGGATTTTCCTGTAGTATAGAGCAGTTTATTTATGTGAGGTTTTCTATATCTGAATCTTGGGTAGACAAAACATCTGGTTATTTTACCATTAAATTGTAATATAGGTGTGCCAAATTTTAATTATGTCTTAAGAGAAGCATGCATTTTATGTTGTAAATTTATTTCAAATTATGGACGTTATTTTATGTTTATTTTTATCCTCCCTTCCTCACCCTTATTTTTCTTATTTATTTAATTTCTTTATTGGCTAGCTTGGACCGGGCCCCGAGTGTACGCCAGACCTGCCCTCTGTAGGCGGAATGCTCAACTAACCTGCCCAGTGCAAGACTGTTGCACACATAGACCAATCCAAAAACAAAAAAGATTTATTAAAAAGCAAGATCCAACACCTCCCCTCTTATTCGAAACCATGGCGAGATTGGAGAGTGAGTACAAAACTTTAGTCACTTACAATTCTCTAGGGCTGCAAATCGAGTACCATCAAACAGTCTCATATGATATTGTTTGATGCATACGTGATCCATGTCATTACACTGATTATTTATATGCAAGTGAAAAACTATAGAAACTTGATCATCTAGTAGCAAAGTTATGCAGGTTACTTTTCCTGTTCACACAGCAGTTTTTATTTTAAAATATTCTGATTTGTATGACATATGCTTGGACCAAATGCTTATCACTTTTGCTGTCAACAGTATCATGACCCATACTGATTACAGAAAACTATTATATATTTTGGTATATACTGTTGACAATGATAGTACATGGATGCAGATCATCTTTATCGATTTGCAACACTGTTGTTTTGTTAAACTTGCTGTACAAAAAGATTATTCTTGTTTCCTGTCTCTTACATTGGTCTTGAGTTAATTTTGTGTCACATATTTCACTAACTCTTTCTAGAGCACTTCTCCCTCCTCACAGTTGGGCTGTAGATGTTCTTTCCATCCCTTTCTTTAAGTGATGTTGAGCAGCATGACCTACAGTCCACACTCTTCACTTCTGCATGAGCATTCCCTCCATCCTGTTTTCACAAAATTGTATTCAGTGTGTATGTGCTGGCACAGGGATTTCAGGATCGGTGGAGCACTCATTGTGTTACCATAATGGCTATTGTCTACTGAAGTTTCATTCATATTTTCCATGTTATGTGACATATTTGAAAATAATTTGATGTACCATACTTAGTTACCACACTGTGCAAACTGGAAACTAAAATGTAAAGTATTTGAAAGAAATGCAGGTTTTGTGACATTAGAAAGGTGTTTGCTCCAAATTTTGTTTTTAACTTGAAACAATGAGTGTCTTGTAACTGGAGTCCCTACCTTTCAAGTGCTTTAAAATTTTGTTTATGTCTTTAGTTATGTGTTTTAGATAATGATTTTGTAGCATTAATCAGTAGAGGACTGAAGTATTTTTTAATAAGATGGATGTAATGCATCTTCAAATATTAACCCTATATTCATGGAGTTTTCTGCAAAACCAGACAGACACGGAGGGAAGATTGTGTTTTTGGCATATTGTCAGTTCATCATTCAGACAGCAGTTGCTGATAATATTTTATTTTTGTGAGAACGTATGAATGTGTAGAGATGGTTTAAGGTTAACACCAGGTCTTGTTTTATCAAAGCAAACCAGATGTAAATTAAATATTACAAAGACAGATTTGACCACTGTTTTCCAGTTTATATCTTAAGGGCTGATGTAATGACGTATACCAGAATTCTGACAAAATAAAAATTAGTTTAAATAGGCACTGCTCACTGCCTAATAAAACGACTTTTTTTGTTGCAGTTAGGTACAGTGCTACAATACATGTAGTGGTTACGTTACGCAGTGAACATAGCGGACAACAGTGTGTCAACAGATATAAATTATGGTTTCTGTGTATTTAAAATTAAGATTGGAATGAGCAAACCATTTTGAATTATATTAGTTTTTAATGTGTGTGTGTATTTAAGTGCAGCTTTGTTTAACACACAAACAAGGAAGCAGTGCTGCATACTGAAATGAACTTGATACATTTTTCTTCAAAATAAAGGATAAGGGGTTACTTTGTTGTTGTTACCTACCAGAGTGGTCTGGCATGCTGAGGGAAGAAGATATTGAAGATGTGCGAGAAAAGAGTGCTGAGGGTGATATTTGACCAGGAACTGGGGAAAATTACATAAAGAGGCTTTTATAATTTGTGCTGTTTATCAGGTATTGTTAGTGTGATTAAATTGAGGGATAGGCAGGACATTATGAATTGATGGAAAATGAGATGTGCTGGGCATAGCATATTGATCTGTTTGACTGGAAGTGTACCTTAATATGCTCCTTATCATGGCTGTTTTAAAAATGGTATCATAAAACTTAATCTCTAATGTCAGTGGTAAGGTAACTGTAGGGGAGCAATACATATAAATCTGTAATGTAAAGAAACAAGTAGTGATTCTTTCACATGGAAGAATTATGTGTCTCATAACCGTTCCTTTTCTTTTGTTATATTTTGTTTCTTTTACTGTAATGTAAGAAGTATTATGAAATTGAACAAATTATATTACATCTAATATATATCTACAGTGTTAATTGTTTTTGAGTTGCTGGTAAAAATGCAGCAGGAGAATAACGTCTTTTTTGTAAATGTGTCATGATACAAATTCTCAGAATTGTATGAATGATTTTTGGTGTCCAAAGTTTGTATGGTATACGTGATTGCAGCCAGAGATGGCTGGACTGGTAGTATAGAAGTACAGTTGAAAGAAAGTTGTATCCGTTTTATATTTGCTCATCTGTTTTTTTCCACATATTTTCATAATACTTTAGCCTTGCTTAATGCTGATGCATTAGATATTAATTAAACCATGGTCTCTGTGATACTGGTCTTTTGATTTTTTGTCACTATATTGTCTACCCATATGCTTGACCAGGCACCGTCTGTTGCAGTTCCCAGTATAGTTGTCCACAACGGGTCCAACAGCGCTCCAGGGAGCCCCACCATGGAGCGGAATCTCCGTGCTCAACGAACGCTGTCCAAACAGGTAGACATTAAGCAGCTTCTAAAAATTGCTTACACTGTAAAGAGTGTTTCTTGGATATGGAGGTTTCCCATGTAAGAATTTTTTGAAGTCCCATTGAAACTTGGGTTTAGTCCCAGGCCAGTTCATGTGGAATTTATGGTGGACAGAGTGGCTCTGGGGCAGGTTTTTGTAGGACTACTTAGATTTTCTTCTGTCACTGTTATACTGCCAGTGCTCTATTCATCTGTCACTGATGCTGTATAGTCTTAGCAGTTGACATTATTGTTAAATAACACTGGCACCCCAGAGTAGTCACATTCATCTGTGTTAATTGTGTAATGGATAAAAGGAATCGAAATTTAAAAAAATAGACATTAAGACACTTTTGTTCATGGATGACCCTTAATAGTGGTGGATTCAGAAGATGCACTACCAAATTCTATACATAAACTGGAGACAGTTACATCCAAATGTGGACTAAATGTTTCAAAAAACAAAATGAAAACAGTGCTTTTAAAGGAAAGGATTCAGTGAGAATTAAAATTGTAATAAATAATATTATAGAAAATAACCCCTCTCAAGTTCAAAAACACACTAGACTGAAAATGTAAAACACTTCTGCATTACCTTTTCACTATACTGATGCAAAACTTGGGCAATTAGAACAGGATAAATCAGGATAACATCAGTGAAATTGAAATTTAAGAGGAGAGTGGCAAAATGCACATGGTAAGATTACAGAACCAATGAAGATTTTTTATCAGAACTTAAAATTAATCCAGTTGTAAAGAAAATTCAAAATTACAGAAATAAATAGGTACACCATGTTCAACGAATGGACACAGACAGACTTACACATTTAATTATGAAATATCAACCATGTGAGAGACAAAGCCAAGGATGACCCCTCACAAGACTTCCCGACTGTTAACCCTTTGGCGCCAGAATTATTTTTTTAAATTTTAGCACATTCTGTATATAAAATGTGAATAAAACAGGAACCAAATATGTTAGAATTATGAAACAAACTGCATTTTTAAGAGAAAAAAATGGAGAGTATATACCGTGTTTAAAATATTCATCACCTGTATTTGTTGAATAAATATATAAAATGCAACCTTTAGAGGTTAGCGGTGCGGTACCACCACTATAGTGGTCGTTAGGCGTCAAAGGGTTAATGGGACCAGAATAGGCCACGAGGCCTAAAACCCTGCAAGCTATGTGGTGGGGGTGGTGGTGATGGTGATGATGATGAATTGTATAATGGTACAGAATTTGCGGGGCCTAACACATGTTTAAACATTTTTACATAATTTTAAAAATAGTTAAGACAAGCCCAAAAGAATAGATGTGGTCCCATAATGATGGCAGAATCTGATTTCATTTTCAGATTAGAATTTTATAAGAGCTGTGACAAATATTGAATATTTCAGTACATTCTTTTGGACTGTGAACTGCGTGGATGTGCTTCATTTTTCAGAAAGTGACATAGAGGAAGAGAAATGTTTGGTGTGTGTGTGTGTGTGTGAGATTCACAGACAGTGAGTTGAGCAAGAATGACCATCCCTCCTTCATTTGACACTGGCAGCTGTTTAGCTGTACAGTCTCTCCTATCAGAGCAGTGAATTTTATTTTATCATGGTGCCTCCTGAAGCCACAGATTTATTGTGACATTTGTTAGTAAAGGCTTAAGAATAGTATTTCTTGATAGTAATACATGCTTTGAAACAATAAGTGACAGAAGAGGTCTGTGGTTCTATAGGCAGAGTTTGAAGAACTGGAGGAAGATGAGTCAGTCCCACTTAAGTCAAGCCCCTCCAGCAGCCCTGGTGCTGCCATATCAATGTCTTGCCACTGCCAGGGTGATGACAACACTCCCAGTCCAGCATCTGGTAATCAAACGTCCGACAAGCACAAGACCAAGGACATCAGAGATGACACACAGCATCAGCAGCAACAGAGAGCTGGTCTCTCAAGAGCAAACAGTGTGGATACTGAGGACAAGTCACCACCACCACCGCCAAGAGTCAGGGTAAGATGGCCATTACTGTTAAGTACTTAAGTTTGTTAACAACAGGTCACACGCATTACCATTGAACTGACCTTTTGAATTGATTTCTTGGTGTAACACTTTTGGATGCGAATTTTGCAGTCACATGTTGTGGTATTATTATTCTGAACAGTTCTTGAAACATTACAAGAGTAACTTCAAACACAAATTTAGTTATGTAGTAATTGTATGTAAAAGGTAAAGGTAAAGCAGTCCCATTACAGGCCTGGACAGGCCCAGAGGGTTCCAGGAGGTTGAGGCTCCCAGATTTCAAGACATTCGGCACATGAAGGTGGTAAGGTTGTTAGCCCTATGCACCAGCCACCTTTACCCCCCTCCAGGAAATATTCCTGGTACTCATTTCTGGAGAGGCTGAGTCATCCCTAGTGCCATAGTGCAACTGGAAGGATTATGTAAATGAAAAATTCCAATGACATCATCAGGAATCGAACCCGTGACCTTCCAACTTGTAGCACAGTGCCTGAACCAACTGCGCCACTGTGTACCCCCAGTAATTGTATGTAGGAGCCAAAATTGTTCAGGCTGTTATGAGTGGTATTTGGGTTCGAGCCCTTCCAGGCCCAATGCAACTAGGCCTTAAGACAGGCCCTTTGTGCCCCATGTTCTGTATGAAGTTAGAGGAGCCCTGTACCTTTTTGAAAGTTCCAGATGACCCCTATACTTAGTTTCCTAATATCCTCAGGGTCCAAAAAATAGGGACCTGGATAAGTATGTCTGAGTGAGGCTAAGGCCTCACTCAGACTTAAAATCTTAATGACCTCCAGGACAAAGACAGGAACCCAGATATGCTTTTCATTTCTCTCAAAACTCCCAGAAAACGAACCCCCTCGAGGTTCCCCAACAGGGTCCCTATAGAGAGGGAGGCCCATTTACAGGGCATTTTGCATATCTCTCAAAAACCTCATCTTTCAGGTTCCCCAGTGAAGGAGCCCTCCCTCAAGGTCCCCTTCATCGAATCCCTCGCAGAGAGATGCCCTACCACTAGAGCCCTCCTTCATTCTTCTATCAAAGTCCCCGGTATATGAGCCCCTTCCCACATGCCAGGTTCCCCTCGGCTGGAAAGGGGACCCCATGGAGACAGATGCCTATATCCGGAGACTTTGTTAGCATATCTTCCAGGGTCTGCAGTGAAGGAGCTCCTCCCGAGGCCCCCTCCACGGAGCCTCTGTAGAGAGAGATGCTCCATCCCCAGAGCCCCTTCATCCAGCTACCAAAGTCCCTGATAAATGAGCCCTCCTCCAGGTTCCCCAAACTGGACCCCAATGGAAAGAGATGCCTGTCTCCAGAGCCTTTCCTACATATCCTTCAGGGTCCCCAGCAAGGGAGCCCTTCCTTCAGGTTCACTTCACAGAACTCCCACAGAGAGAGGCACCCCACCTCAAGAGCCCCTTTCAACCATATCTCAAAGTCCCCAGTAGATGAGCCCAAATCCAGGTTACCCAAATGAGCCCCCCTAAAGAGGGATGCCCATCCCCAGAGCTTTCCTTTCATAACCTTCGGGGCCCCTAGCAAAGGAGCCCTTCCTTCAGGTTCCCCTAACAGAGCTCCCATAGAGAGAGATGCCCCGTTTCCAGAGCTCCTTTACAACTATCTCTCAGAGTTCCCGGTGAATGGACCCCCCATGGGATAGTGTCTGTCGCCTGAGCCCTCCTCCCCATATCCTTCTGGATCCCCAGAAAGGAGCCCCCCTAACAGAGCTCCCACAGAGAGAGATGCTCCCTTTCCAGAGCCCTCCAACTGTCTCTTAAAACCCAACAATTGGCTCCCTAGGTTCCCCAACGGGTCTCTATGGTGAGAGGCGCCCATCTCCAGAATTTTCCTTCTACACCTTTCCCTCAAAGTCCCCGCTAAATGAGGCCCCCCGCCCCTCCACATTCCCCATCAGGGTCCCTATGGAGAGAGAAGCTTCATCTCCAGAGCCAGTGGTTTATTCATTCATTTATATCTGTCAGGGTCCCCAATAAGGAGTCCTCCCATGAAAGACAGGGAAAAACATTAGGTCACCGCCCACTGAGCCCCACATGGACGGAAGGCCTACATACGTGGTCTGTTAGAAAAGTATCCGACCTTTGGCCGGGAAAAAGAAACTGGCTTACTTGGAGCGTTGGACATCTAATCACCCTCAAAGTAGTTCCCTTGGG
>Ga0123355_10005790_pt1 | contig 18168 bp, 9 predicted proteins | sample TergutEmb28metaG_3_FD_89872 | JGI IMG/M metagenome (GOLD analysis project Ga0123355, IMG submission 89872) | Embiratermes neotenicus P1 segment gut microbial communities from Petit-Saut dam, French Guiana - Emb289 P1 | ecosystem: Host-associated > Arthropoda: Insects > Digestive system > Gut ... | reverse complement strand
AGGGATAGTGGAGGGGAGGAGGGAGGGAGGAGGGGGGGGGGGGGGGGGGGGGGGGGGGGGGGGGGGAAGTACATCAAATTTTGTGCAAAGAGAGGCAGGAATCACTTACAGTGCAAGAAACTGAATGGGCAAAACCTCCTGTATTGTATTTCCATGTGTCAGACACCATGAGAGCTTCCAAACTGTTGCACCTGCACCTTCTGGTAGTCTGGCTTTAAACAAAAAATCTGGATGGATGACAGCAAAATTAATGCTGTTGCTCCCAACATAATCCATTCTGCTGTTACTTCAAAACCACTTGAGTCACAACTTCAAAGTAATCAATTAGGTTCACTAAAGGTTCCAGCATTTCAATACTTTCTTTTCCACTGCGCTGTTCCACCAACTACAGCCACTAGAAGTTACAGTTTTTGGACCAATGGATGGAGTGACATTTCTGCAGTTACGTTCAACTTTAACAGCATTACAAAGAATCCATAATGACTGGATGAAAGTAAATTCCCATTTACAGTATTCCTGCTCCCCACAACATCTTTCATTCAAATCCTTTATTCCTCAAAACACACTATTTGGGTTTGCAAAACCTGGCACCTACTTATTTAACCAAATGGTTTCCACAGAGGATTTCTTATGGAGTTATGTTTCAGAGAGACCAGACCTGAACATGAACTGAAGTGATGAACCACTGGCCAATCAGAAATCCAATTTCACCACTTCATCAACTAAAGCTGTCACTAGCAACAAAATTTGAATATTTTATATGTCCCTCACCACTTCGTCCTTAAAATTCAACAAGAAGAAATAAAAGACCACCCCAGAAAAAAATTTGGCTTCTACCAGAAATTTGTAGACCATGTTTACATTTTTAAATTGTAATATCAATATTGTGTATATTGTTGACAATTGTAAATTGTTATATTTGATATGTGTATACTACGACTAATTCCACATCCAGTGGTGCCTGTACACAATGATGGATTCATGGAATGTAATAAAATGAAATGAAATGAAATGGAAATAAAAACTGGAAAAGGGACCAAGGAAAATCATGTATTTCTAGACTTGCCAGAAAATATGGGACAAGAAAAAATTATTTTAACACAGAAAGAAAACATAGCAAAGAAAAGAAATAAGGAAAGCAGAAAAAAAAAAGATACAAGGAAAAATGGCAACAATCCTGTCAAATTTGCTACAAGAAAATGGATAATAATTCAAGTCCAATTATTGATGCAAATTTGAAACTGTCATCAGATGATGGGAAGACACCAAACAACTGCTTGACCCTGTAATTTTATGTGAAAGTGATATTTTAAAATCATTAAAGTCATGATTTTACTTTGGTAAAATCTGAACCTGTGAACTGAAGTTCTTATTATGTTGGCATAGTGATTGAAAAATACAACAGAAATGATGGCAAGTACACAGTGATAAGAGAGTGAAAGGTTCATTTTCCTGTAGAAAGGAAAGGCACATTCTGTAAGCTCCTTTGTTCAATCAATTTCTGGAGTTGGCTACAATGTACAACTATTGCTTTCTCCATTTACACTGTGTTGAAAAGTAACAATTCATGTAGCTTGGTTAATGTAAGGCTAAATAAAGGTAAAACTGTCCCTCTCCACATCATTAAGGCACATTAGGCAGTGGAGGCAGGCCTACAGGTCCATTCCAATTCTTAACCTAATCACTAGATGCAGGTGGTTTCGCTGTTTTACTGCTGGGGAAGGAGTTCTCAATATCAAGGAGATGCTGGGTGGATCCCAGAGCTGGTCTGCACATTTTGGAACAGGAAATATCTCTTGCCTCTGCCAGGTATCAAACCACATTTCCTTGGCTGTCCAGCTCACAGTTTAGTCACTATTCCAGAATTGCCTCACAGAGTTCTTGAGACAGTATTTTTTGTCAAACAGCCTATCATTCTGTGCAGATAATGTAATTTAATGTTCAGTGTGTTAGTTATGTGTTAAATGCTGTCCATTGGTTGTTCAACAATAAACAAAGAAATTCATTCATTTCTCATTTTTAATAAAGCAAAAACCCTTCCCAAATAAAAACTGTGACATACATTACAACGACCACCAAGTTCTGATCATGTCCACTCTTATACCTTCTGAACTGTGATGTTGGCCATAGCAACCCCTCTATGGGGACTAAGGTGCTAAAAACACTTTGTTCACTTTAATTCTAAATAACACCTTCTTCGCAACATTATTTCATTAAATTGTTTTTACCGTCTTCCTGTATGAAACGAATGTCCACTCTAGCCCCCCCCTCCCCAAGGCTTCATTAAAGGGAAAATGCAACAGATATTCCAAAACTGTGCAACTTTTTGTTACGGTAGTGTTTTTACATAATATAAAATACAGTATACCTGCTGTTCAAAATGTCCATTTCGCTTCCAATTGACAGCAATCTTGATAGGGTGGGCACATACCTTCCGACGTAAATATGACAGTATGCACTAGATTCATCTGGCTCTGAACCAATTATTGATAAACTCGTAAGAAAGTGTGTATGCCCATTTGACTGTGCCACCATTCGCTTCTTTCGCAGGCGCTGCCATATCAGTTACTGCACTCTCCCAGATGGAGGCAGCACGATCCTCCGCATTATCAAACTGAACGGCGTCACATTTCGGAACACCTGCGACTAACGTCGATAATTTATCACTGGCGATAACAATACGCATTCTCCCATCAATATATGTACAATGTATACATTCTTACAAATTGCATATTAAATAATGTTCACAGTTAACGATAACGCCTTCACCCATGGCCGTTAGTATCGACAGATGGTCTATAATGTATACATTCTTACAAATTGCATATTAAATCATGTTCACAGTTAACGCGAACGCCTTCACCCATGGCCGTTAGTATCGACAGATGGTCTGCGGTACTGACTGTTACCGGGCCTTGCAATTATATATTGCAGCAACTATTCGAGAAGTCATAGAAGACGGTGTCTAACATTAACGTCTTTTCATAGACCATAATAGCCGGTAATACATTTACAACCACGAATTAACAAGGGGAACAAGAAAACTCAAGACAAGCGACTCATAACGCTAACCCACGCGTTAAATTTCATTCAACTAGTATATTCACCGAAACATAACATTAACAACACACGTTTTGATTAACTGTGGGGCTGCCAAAGACAAACACGTTCCATCTATTTTGTCAGGATCCTTTATCTCATCAATGTTTCACGGATTTCACGTCACTTTTAGTCGATAGATCATCCGTGCCTCGGACCATGGATCAGCTACCAAACATTCGTACAGTTTGCCATGGGTATCATATAAGATTTCTTTTAATACAGCGTTGTTGAACAACGTTAGTTACAGCAGATTTCTATAAACATAAAAGAATCGTTATAATGGGAGCCAGGATAGCAAAGTTACTCATGTATTACCATAAGGTTACATAATTGTCCACTAATTTCAACTCGGATGCCCTGGTACGGGGATAAGTGATGGATTATGTGGCACTGGAGCAGCTTTTCTCCTAGTACTTCGGTTCTCCCCTGTCAGTAACATTCCAAAAATGTCCCACACTCAGTCAATCACAGACGTAACTAAATTTAGCAACTTACAGTGTCGTTTAAGGAAAAAATAATTTGTTTCGTTGCGTCATTTATCAAAGCTTTTTCATGTAATCTTTATCGACAGGATATCAGCCGCAGATATAGTGTACTGCTGAAATGAACAATTATGAATAACCAGTTACGTCACATGTAGAAGATAGTCTTACCGAACTTTAACCTTTGCGTGCTGCATAGTTCTGAATACCACAAGCTCATTCGACAGGGCAAGAGACTTTCTGCGATTTATAAACATTACCATTCACTCATGTTTCTTGTTTAATTTTAATCGGTAATTGCCTGTACCACCCTAGGTAAAATGTGCTGGGCAAAGCAGTCTGCACCTTTTTAGATGCGGGCTTTTGAAATTGTCGTTATCTTTGTCAGGCCTCTTTTGCAATTCCAATTTAAAATTGAATATTTTATTGACGTAGAGCGCGTACTACTTTGCTCATCAAAGTCGTTTAAGAATAACGCGACCTTCTACACGTATCTTGCCCTTTCTTTAGCGTCGTTTCCGCTTTATGCGAAGCCTTGACTACAATTTAAATTTAAAATTCATTATTAGATGATGAATACCACCCTTCCTCATCTCACAACAGTCACTATATATTTTGAAAATAACAACACTTGAAGCTTTTCAAAAAGTGGTTTAGAAAGGTTGTCATTCGAATACACTTTACTGCATATTTTGACACTTTCCGTGTCATAACAGGTTACGACGTGCCGAACTTTTTCGTTGAAACTTTACATGCAATGAATGACATAAGTAAATATTTTTCGATGGACTGCAACCCATCATGCGAATCAAAATCATAAGATAATAAGATTCATTTAAGACACGCGTTTAGTTTAAGTTATTGAGACTAAAAGTTTCGGTCAGTTATTTGGCTACCTTCGGGACCGTTACCTGAATCATTGCCTTATCACTAGCGTCGTTGTCAACGCATTTTAAGACTAAAATTCTTGCCTTTTGCATCTGGTCGAATAATATGATGTATTATAATAAAATTATTTTTGTTAGTCCAGGTCGTTGAAGTTTAAAATACACAACATAGAATAATACAGTTTTTACAATGTTTACAGTGTGTCGTGTGTTGGCTCTATGTAACCATTTGTAATTGTAAACGTTAAAACAAATCTGTAACAATATGTCAGTTTGAGGGTAAAACCAAGTTATTCTTCGCACTGCATGTCTTTCTTTTGCGATTCTGTTTTTGTATTCCTGACGCTCTGATGTCACAAATTGGAATCTGGAATTTCTCAAAACTTATTACGTATGCGATCTTCATGTGATCGGGGAAGAATCGATGTATCGATATCTTATAGGCATGGAGGCTTCACAGTAAATTTCCTAGACACAGCCAGTGAAATTCTATGACGCAAATTATTTTTAATTCTCCTGAAAAGGAATGGGTTAATGAATGTTAATTAACGGGCTCTAGCTGTTTTCGAACTAAATTCTTATGTTGTTGTTGTCGTTGTTATTGTTATTGTTGTTGCTGCTGTTTTATTTAAAAGAAACGGGTTGTGGTACTTACACAATTTTTTTAGACGCTTCTGGAAATTCACCCGATCGCTCCTACAGTCGATTCTACACGACATAACGGAGTCATATTGTCTGTCATGTGCCATTCACACAACAGGGTGGTTTCCAAAGTGACATTTTAGTTCACGGCATCAAACATTGGATTTGCTAAAACCGACTGTGTTTGTCATTTAATTGTATCCGTTTCCTGGTCGCTCTGTAGATATATAATTTTTCTATGGTGGTTATATATTTACCTTTCCCGGATTTATGAATTACAGACACAATATCCAGGGGCGAATGATCCGACCGCCCCAGGAAACAAATTCCAAAGGACGAAAAAATTGGCGGCAGAATAAATAGTTTAAATAAAGATAAATTATTCTCTGTGCTAAACAAATGTTAAATTGTTGAGCCAAATAAATAGAAATTCAACAAATTATCGTGATTTTTTTTTTAGAATAATGCCTGGTAGGGTCTGCTGTTGTTATTACCTCGCCTCGGACGTCAAAAAACCGCTACGTCACTGACAAGATCATCCATTTTTCGTAAAGGGTGCCCCTTTTAGCCACATTTTCGGAGAAGTCCGAGGTATATGTGTTAAAGCTGAAAGCATAGAAACGTTCCCTAAACAGTGCAGACGCTGTGTATCGGAGAGGGATATGACTTTCAGAAGACACTCTGACAGTGACAATTGCCATATGGCAACATTACTTGTAACAGCCCTGAAGAAGGCCAGTAAACTGATCGAAACATGTGGCCTGAAAATCTTACGTTTTTGTCTAAAATAAAGTTGTGTCAAACCGAATTCCCTTCACTTATGTCAAAAAGAAAGAAGTTCCCTGTGCCATCTCGTGACAATTGAAGCCAGAATTCCGTGACACGTTTGGACAATGTAAGTAATTAACACAGAAGTAAAGATCCTGTTGCGGTGTATTTTTCACGTATCTCTGTTCACCTGACGATTTCAACACACCAAAAAATTCAGGACGTTACCCTTCCGCTGGAATATCTTCAATCCGCCAGCACTTATTATTCTTAGGACAATGACATTTGTTTTAGAAATTCTCATCAAATGCAAATTTTGAACCAAACTCTTACATATGTAGTGGCACATTATTCATAGTGTTCCCGATGTGAGTAATAAGTTTCCCGGTCATCGCCTCTTGCGCGGTCAAGAACTGCGTGGGGGTCGACCAGGTTAGGGGGGATCGGTATTACCCGTGAGTGTACAGTGGTAGGGAGTAAGTAAAGATGAAGATCAAGGTTAATTCCCTGTAAAACCTTGAAGGTGTATGAGGAAACGGAAATACAGGTATAACTTTTTGAACCTCGGAAAAAAGGCGAATTATCAGCTTTACGCCTCGGCCGTTTCAGCCCCGTGGAAAAATATCCGGTGTCCACAGGCGGCTGTGAGGGCTGCGCGCCCTGCCTGGCAGCAAGAGAATAGAATAATCTTTTACCCTGGACAGAAATCTACTTTATGATCGACCGACCAACAGCCAAGTCACTGTACTGACTGAGGCATCCCGGTTTGTCAAACAATACAGCTCACTGACCAGCTACAGAATCTTGCTGCGCTGATTTCTGAATTTTATAAAGAGAAAACATGAACAGAGATCCAAACAATTAGGCATTTTTGAGAGATTGAAATGTTGCTCAGGAGTATATTTTGTCCCTAACGAGTGGATGTAACAACACAAGTGGGAAAACTGTACAACCAGAAGCTTCATAACTTATATTCTTCAAAAAAGAGTTTCAAGTTGATTACATCAAGGCGATTAAATCAATGGGAGTCAGTCAGAGCAGTCCATTTCAAGTACGTCAAAAACTGCAGCCTACATTCTTGGAAGGAACAATACAGAGGCCAAATAGGATAATATTAAAATGTAAGTGCTGTGTCGTACTGAACAAATGTGTCAGAATCTTCAAGCATTCGATTTCTTTATTGAATATTTACCTTTCGCCACATATTCAGATTGCAGGGACATGAGTCGCCACTCGCACATAAAGTGTTAAAGGTTTCGGACGTGCAGATTTATAAACAGCCAATATCACGACAAACAAGTAACTGTAGAACTTAAAAATTCGCGCTTACCGCAATAAATTTCTGTCACAATCTGAGCCTGGCTGGGACATAACAGATAGGCTGTAAAGAATTACACTTGGTACAGTAATTAAATTATGTCAACGTGCAGAATTTACAACATAGAAAGCCAAGAACAAGAACAAAACAATCCATGGTACAGATTATGTTCTGAGAAGCCGACGAAGAATTTCAGCGTATTTGAGCACTGCGCTCTTCTGGATTATTACAACAGCGAGTAGTGATAATTCCGTGCCGACGTTTCGGGACAATCTATCGGTGCCATCTTCAATCGACCTTTGAAGATGGAGCCGACAGATTGTCACGAAACGCCGGTAAAGACCAATCTTCAAGGGTTAATTTTGACACTTGAAGACGGGACCAATTGATTGTCCCGAAACGTCGCTAATAAATTCCCACTGCTCGCTGCGTAATAACCCAGAAGACCGCAGTTCTCATTTACTTCGCAGCGAAAGCCTGAAATTCCGCGTATTTAGTGGACACCGAAAACTAATATGGCTGATTATGTTTAGGTAGTTGATAAAAGCAAGATCAAAATTGGGTTACAGCTAATATTGAAGATTAGGTCTTCTACAGTGTAAATTGAAAAGTGCTGCTATAACCATCGGCTTCACGTATTTCCCGCAGGAAACCCCAGTCCACAAGGTCATTCCTTAAAACGGAGACTGTCACGTGGACTCTGGAGGAAGTGACTGGTGGAGAAGGAGCTGCTCCCAAATTGGGTTACTTTGAGCAAACAGACTCTATATGAAACGTCGTGCTCTTGGCAGAAGTCGTTCATAGGAAACAGGTGAGGGAACTAAAAATGTAACAATAAATTTGAAACTGGAAAGCAACTTACGTCCCAAGGACACATCATGGTTGTGTTCTGCAACAGACAAAAAAAAAGTAAAGTCATAAGTATTAATGCAGTAGCAAAACAGCTTTGGATTTTGAAATATCATGCTTTACTATACAAACTACTGTAAATAACCAAAAGAATGTCTTATCTGTCCAATGTCGAGTAGAGCTCGACAGGGTTTGACGCTGTACCACGCCCAATGTCCAACTCAAATCGACACTTATTTCACAGCGTGTTAACCCCCCCCCCCCCACACCTCCTGACTCCTTGTGGCTGCTCTTGAAATATGAACATAGAGATTTTGTGGAAAATTAATCCGAAGAAAACTGTGGGAATTCACAAGAATAATTTTGACCGCAAAGTTAATTGCGTGTGTACCGAACATGAAACCTCATTTGTTGCTTTCGTGAGAGTTTTCACTTACTAGGCGTGCTACCTAACCTAACATAAACTAACCTAACCTAACCCATCTTCATGCCAATAAACTGCGCAGCCACACAGTTTCTCACGTCCTTACCACGTAAGTGTAAGTACCAATAAAAAAAAATAAATGAACGAAAGAAACAAAACAAGACCAGTTCAAGGCTACTGATGTATTTATAGAGGAGAATGATAAGGGAGGGAGATATGGTACCACGACACCCCAACTCCATTTCATTAAAAAAAAATATTCTCTTTGCAAAAGCGGAGATCTGTAGCACTCCAAAAATATTGTATTACTGTCACTATTTTGTAATGTGGAAAGGTAATTCAAAATGGCATCAACTCACCCTAAGGGACGTATTGCCCCTGAGGGTCCTCCACAAGCCTAGGGTACGCAGCCTGCACCTGTCAACGCAGGGTCATTTCAGTATAATCCTTAGGAGAATGCAAAATGAGATAAACAATTTATCATGCATTCCCAAAACGAGATGAACATTTTATCATGCATTTCCAGCAGAGATCACAATGCATAATTTTATACTGCATAAATCTCTAGCTCAGCGTAAAAAGAAAGTAAATAAATGAATAAATAAATAAATTATTATCTCACTCCGTGAAGAAGAGTATTTCTTGAAGGGCCAGCAATTCCTCAGGTAGTCAGTAAATTCCTCTCATACTATGGAACCCAAACTCTCATTACCTTTTTCACACAAAGTCACGCTATTTTCCCTACCCTAAGCCAAATGAGACCATTCCATGCCCCTCAAACTTATTTATTTCAGGTAAATTTTAATATTATCCAGCCAATCCTGGCTAGGTCTTAAATGGTCTCTTTCCTTTACGTTTTCTAACCGAAATCTTGTATGCACATCTCTTACTCCCCATACGTGCTACATACCCCGCCCACATTATCCTGCTTGGTTTGATCACCCTAATAATATTTGGTGAGGGGTACGAATCAAGAAGCTCCCTGTTATGTAATTTTCTCCAGTCCCCTTTTGCCTCCTCCCTCTTAGGTCCAATCATCACCTTCAGCATCCTACTCTCGACTACCCTTAGCCTATGCTTCTCCCTTAACTCGAGAGACCAAGTTTGACACCCATATTTAAAACAAAGTAATATCACTGTAAGTTTTCATCTCGAAACGCTTAGATATTAAAAAGACGAAAGTCCTGGACTAAGCATTACTTAATTTAAACTAATCTTAATTCCATAAATGTCTTTTTAATTTGTGTCATGTCTTTACCAAATATTTTAACTTTGATACAGTTTTGGAGGATATTTGTGTTGTGCTGTGCACGAGACACGAACTGTGGACTGCACTTACTGTTCTCAGTGCCCTACATATCTGCTAGCACTGTCATTATCTTACTATAGTTTTTTGACTCTCTAGAGTGCGTCGCGTTTGTCGGGCAGATGGTTGAAGTTTTGTATTGTCTCCAAGTTTGTAACTACACACTTCCACTTGCGTTTTACATACATACATTGATTGTGTGGATTGGGTTATGAGGTTCCGTTGTATTTTATTTTTTAATTTCTCTTCATGTATGGGACATACATTTAATTCAGATTCTGATAATAAATTATGACACTTTCGTATGTACGTTAAAATACGTTACTGTTGGCTTTTATTTTGTCTATAAAAGCGTTTTGGTAGCTGGATCGTCTTCATCTTCAGGTCAAGTAAAAAAGAAAAACATGAAATATATCCTGTTGGGTCCAACAAATGGAGGTACTCTTCTCGACTGAACAGAACTGCCTTGATCTTGACAGTGTGGGTAGGGTCTCTAAACTTCTGGAGAAAATGTAAAGGTAATGCCAAAAACATAAGCTTCTGACCCTAAATCTATCGCTTTCCACTGTTCGACGTTTGTTAGGTGTGTAGTTCAAAAGAAGGTTAAAGACAAATTTATGTACAAATCTAACAAGTTAGAACCCAACACATAATCATTGCAATGAATCGCACACACACGACACAGCTGCATTTCAGCCCAAAGTATTATTAACTGGCGATATCGGTTACTGATCATATACAAATAACGGTCTGACTTCCTCCTGTGCCACCATTGCCAAGGTCAAAACTGTTCTCTTGAGTTGATAACAGTAGTAACTATCTCCAGTCGTTGTCTTAATTTCAGTACTAGATATTAGTACTAGATGTAGGTAAGTGGCCAGCAAAAGGCTGCAGCCAGTTTACCTTCCCAGAGCTGGTCTGGGCATGCTGAGGGAGAGAAGAATTGCATCCTTCTGGCTTGAATCGAACTCCAAACGTCCAGCCTGTGGCCAGTAACTATACTGACAGAGCTATCTTGTCACGTTGCTGAGCAACAGCTAATACAAATTAGCTAAACGTCTCACTTTGTTATGGAGTTCCTGTACTTAACTTGTAATAAATAAAAAGGTAAAAGTAAAAGTAAAGTGATCCCGTTACAGGCCCGGTGTGGCCCAGAAGGTGGGTAGAGGTATAGCTCTACTCTTCCATGACCGCAACACTAGAAGGGGGTGAGTGGTCAGCAGCACGCCCCGGCCGCATTTTACCCCAGGGAAAGACCTGGTGCCCATTTTACAGGAGGCCGGGTGGGCCCCAGGGCCAGTCTGGACGGGCGGAAAATCTCGTCCCCACCGGGATTTGATCCCGGACCGTCCAGCCCGTAGTCAGTCGCTACACCGACTGAGCTACCGGGCCCACAACGTATAATAAATATTTACTTAAAATTCAGCTCAATACTCTATTGTGGTAAGCCTACTTATCAACAGCAGGAAGCTCAAAGCCAACAGCAGTAGAAACATGGCTGATTCCCGTAGCCAACGCACACAATATGTGAGCCTCGCCTCCAGTATTTATACCGAACTGCAGTGCTATAATGTTATTTAATATGGCTACTCTGTAATTTACTGCTCTTCACAAACACTCTCCATATCTCCTTATTAATGATGCCTTCAGTCCAGTAATGACAAATGTGGTGAAACCAACTTCATGTTCCACGCTTGTGTGTTCAGCTGAGTATAAGCCGTGCCACCTTATGTTTCAAAAGAATTCACTAAGTCCTCGCCCAAGGCGGTTTTGACTACATGCAGTTGGAGATAGTTAGATATAGGAACAAATCTTCAGGACGCTGAAAAATTAAAATATATGCAGCGATCACTGGACAAGGGATCATCGTTTTCAAATTCCGGTAGTTCAAAATAATACCGCCATCTGTTAGCAAAATCAGAGATGTGGCAGAGAAAAAAATTGTACTCAGAATTTTGGTGTGGAAATGTTAACAGATGTGGATGGAATGAAAATATTAAAATTTATCTTATAGAGAATCTGAGGATGTGGACTGGATTAATCTGGCTCAGGTTAGGAACCAGTTACAGGGGGCTAGTGAACATAGTTATAAATTTTCTGGGTTCACGTTAAATGTGGAAAATTTTATGAATAGGTGAGTAGCTACTGTGGATTGTGTTTCATTGGGTTTGATTGTCCTCAGTGTATCCTTACGGTCAGCACCAAGAGCAACGTTTGGCTTCAGTCCCAGATAGAGCCATCTAGATCAAAACACTTCTCGATTTTTCTTAGTTCTTTAGAAAAATATATGAAAATTAACTTTCATGAACATAATTCACCTAAATAGCATTTTAAAATTCGATTGTTAACTCTGAAAAAACACGCGCAGCCTCATCAGTAAGAATGAATAATATTAATGTCGAATATTCAAGTCTTCTGGGATGAGACACTACAACTGCCAGTGTTTCGACAGATAATAATGCCTTCATCTTCAGGTCCAAGCAGTCCAAGTAGAATTAACTGTTCTATTCCTTCATGGCACAGGGACGTACAGAGAATTTTTTACTGGGGGCATTGACCATGTGGTAGTATGTAATTTATGTTTGATTTTATAAATTATGTTACAGAAATGAGGTCCATTCAACTGTCACACAACGCTGTTTGTAGCTGCATTTATATACGTACAAACATAACTGCAGGTTCCATGACTCCCTTGCTTAATTCAAATCACAAAGTCTGATCTTCTTCACTTTCTGAATTTATCTAACATGTCTGAATTTTTCATTTTATTTTAAAAATTCTAACATATTAGTCATCAGCCTATTTGAAAGTCTGATTTCAGCAGAAAGGTAAATCACGTAAATCGCTCATCTACAACTTTTTTTTTAAATTTACATTAGTGGGAGGCTGCAGCCCGAACACCCTCCCCCCTCCCTTGGGTGTGGTCCTGTCATGGGATACACTGCGTCCATGCTGCAACTTGTGTGATGATGCAATATACAAACTGCACTGCTGTATGTTATAAGATACAGTTCTATGAACTTGTCAAAAGTATTTATGGACAAAATGGACGAAAACAACTTGGCGGACATTTGAAGAGACTACTAGACGAGGCCAAAACAGTTCTACTAAGGCCTAACTTGTGACAGATGTTGGTGGTGGTGGTGGTGGTGGTGGTGGTGATGATGATGAAGATTTATGGACTTGCTTTGGTAGTGGCCCAGGTTATTTGGTTCATCTTAATTGAACTCAATCTATCTCATTTGTAGTTTATTTAACAATGCCTTTTAAAACTCTGGCTGTTTAGTACAATGGTGAAGAGCGAACTGCAAAGTGTGTGGCAAGACGAGGATTTGGGTCAATTTCAGAAGATGCCAATTAGAATAATTGGTGTCATCCTGGTCAAAATTCAAACTGGCAATATACAGAGTACAAGCTCGATTTATTGTTGTTGGAGCCACTGTGCACTGTGGAGAATTTTAATATTTAATATTTGTTAGGTTCATAATTCAAAGTAAGCTCTATTGTTTAAATTATCCCATTAGAAACAGTGAAACAAATGAAAAATTAGTAGTTCAATAGCCCTAACACTTCCACGGTAAGTGGACCCCCTGTCACCATGACACAACATGCCCTTTGGTTCTGGATTCAGGTGACAGCCTATAGATATGCAGGGCATCTGTGAACATACTGATAAAGCACTCATTGTTAGTCTGCAAGGGGTGGTCCTCCAGCTTGGAATTTGGTCAAGGAGATATCACCTGACTGACCAACCAACTAACTAACTAACTAACTAACTAACTAACTAACTAACTAAATAACTAACTGGCTGGCTGACTGACTGACTGACTCACTCACTCACACCATGCAGCAAAATTTTACTACGTGAGCAACCGTTACCTTCTCAGGAAGAACAGTGCTCTGTGGAGTTGGTTGGTTGGTTGGTTGGTTGGTTGGTTGGTTGGTTGGTTGGTTGGTTGGTTGGTTAGTCTGTCAGTCAATCAATTTGTTTGTTACATGCAATGTGTAACTGACTCTATGGTAATCACTTTATGCAGGAACTATTCCATGATGGTCACTCAGTATCAATACAATGACATCGGCGGAAATGCCACTGTAATTGCTTTAAACTTTCTTCATGACATCTAAAACTGACTTATGTACAGATGTACGTTAAATTTAATTGGCCATACTTGATTTAAAAGCAATAAATTTTCCTGCCAAGTGGTTAAGTATTATATCATAACACTGACAGTTTAATGGCCAACATAAAACACAGTAAAGTGACCACAGTCCAAAACTTTTCATGCAATGATGAGGAACAAATGTTTGCCAGTTAAACTTCCTGCAACAGGCAAACCTCATCTGGTATGTGCATGTTTCTATCAACCTGTTACATGATTACTTAAAGCCAGTTCATGTGATGTCCTGAATTTGGACTGAGGCCAAGATACTGCACTGTTCAGCTGGCCACATGTATCTTCAGAGCTGTGGCAAGGCACCCATCGTGCATACAATATGGCCTGCCCTCAGAGAGAATGCAAACCTTCTTGTTAAAAATAAAGTACACATACCTGACTAGAGGATAGATGGCACTCTACAGGCATCAGGCTTAGTCTATCAACTGAAGGTACAAAACACTAAATGACAGCACAGTCTGCATGTCATTTTGTTACTAGTTAGTTGCGACATTTAAAATAAGAGTAACAAAGTCATTTTTCCATGTTTTTTTATTGTTAAATTATTACAAAAAAAAATTAGACATAATGTATGAAATAAAAACTTTAGTACCACTGGATACTGTTGCTGTTTTGAAAGTGTATTGGTGCCCAGTTGTTTCAGTTTCAAAGACAATTTCATCAAAGTTCTTAGTCACCAATGTTTCAAATTCAGAATATAAAACAGTCTATTAGAACAACTTATCAGAACATCATGACTTACATTGTTTTAAATTTTCAATGCAATTCTATCAGTGATGATGATGATGATCATATTTTTTATGTTTCAGTTTACAATATTTAATATTTCTGTTATCACAATGTGTGTAAAAAAATGCAAATCTATTTTTGTACTTTTTTACTTTACCATAATTTTACTTGAGCTCATAGGATTATTTTATATACTTACTAATTAATTATATTTATTGATGAAAAAAAAAGTCTGCAATTGAAAGACCTATCCTTGAATATTTTACTTCCCTTTGCAGTAATCCTGCACTGTTGCCTGAATAATGTATTTCTAATATGTCCACATAAATTTCCTGCATTATCCACCTTTCTGTGAATAAGTGCAATGCACAGGTCAAACAACTTTGGAAACAGAATCTGTCATAACAATCTGTAAACAAGCAACACTGCAAAACCGCGTGTCACGAAACTTTCGCAGACTACGGTGCTGTCTACACTGCAAAATGATCACTCATGTAAATAAATTAAAAATTCATATTATTTGTTCACAGCGCTACATCAGCATGTGGAGGCCATTTTGATATCTGTGAGGCAGTACGAGGTCGACGTTTCAAGGTCCCCAGTATTGTTAACATTTCTTGAACTGCTGCTGGTGGCTCTTCCTTCTTTTGTCTCCGTTTCTAGAAGAAAACAATACCACATTTTAACACGTAATACAAAGTAAACTCATCAAATATTTGTAATTTGTTCTTTTTTGGGTAATTCCCCGGCGTCTGAGTTCTAATTGCCGAAGTTTCGGAACTCACTGTCGGTTCCATCTTCATAGGCAGGATGAATGAAGTATGTCGACATACTTCATTCATCCTGCCTACGAAGATGGAACCGACAGTGAGTTCCGAAACATCGGCAATTAGAACTCAGACGCCGGGGAATTACCCAAAAAGGAACAAATTACATTTAGAACACGGCGAAAGCTTAAAAACAAGGACATCAAATATTTACTGCTTATTCCTTACTGCAAAGCTGACATTTGCTTAGTTACTCAATAAGTTCCACGCTGTCAGGGAAAACAAATGGTCTTTACCGTGCCCACAAGAGAGTGGCCATGTTCCTTATCCTGCACCATCTGAATCCAGCACTTGCAAGGAGAGGGAGGGGAAGTCCATACAATTTATCATGGAGCAGCAGTCCAGACACGGGCCTGGTGTGCCCAGTGTTGTTGATATGTTTTGTGTCTTTCTTGGCAGTATCATTATTTGTTGATTGTACAAATTAATCCTTTCAGACCAAGCCCAAGTCACTCTACAACTTACAGTGAGCCTTTCCAATTAGTGTAAAGACTTTCAGCCAGTCTGCCCTTGCTTGGTGGTCCGATTTTTTATCGGGGGCAAAACCCACTCTTGGCAGTATTCTTTGAATCCAGACCTACCACTCTCACCCTGTTTCTCTTGGATCTATTTTAATATTAAGAGGTCTCCATGTAATATCTTCCCTTAATGCTGTCCATCTAAAGTCACATGTGTTTTTGATTCTCCCCAATTCATGCTAGATGTTCAAAACACATAGTCAGTAGAGTATCAAGTCTCAGTGTTCATAATCAATTGTGACCCAAAGTCTGTAATATACACTGATTGATTCAACCCACAATTCATAATCCCACATATGATTAAAAAAATTTGTTGTGGGTTCCAATGCTACACACACGTGCAAGAAGTAACGTATCTAATGCCTGGACAGTGCCCAATGTTATGAATGTCTGAGAGCACACCAAGACCACAGCAGCAATCTGGGTTGAAGCTGTAATCAGCAATAGCCCTGATTATTAACTTTTTGGGCAACTGTTCAAATATGCGTGGTATGAATCTCAAACGAAAATCTGAGCATGAGACTAAAAGGAAGACACCCAAGCAGAAGACCAAGATCAGGATGGGAACAGGATGTTAGGAGGCATGTAATACAGAAAGAAGTAAACTGAGGAGGTGCACTGCACAGAAAAAACAAAGATGGAAAGTTTCAGAAGTCATGGAACTGCACAAATATTGAAACACCGAAGAAAGAAGAGAATGAAGGATAACTATAATACTGATAATAACAGGTATGAACAAGAGCATATCACTTTCCTTACCTCTGTAGCTTTAAGTGTAAACTTCCCTCCTTTGATCTGATTAACAATGTCATCAATGGCAGCTGAAATGAGTGAAGTCAATCAGCAGTGGATTTCCACACAATATGTGGCCAACAGAGTTAAGGTGGGTCAACACAACCATAAATGGCAACATGCAACATGCTGCTGAGCTATAGCAACGACTGTACTCCTAGTTATACATCAAAATATCAAATTCCATATTTAGTAAATTATCATGTTTTTAACCTGGCTCTCCTTGCCTTGGTTATGAAAGTACTGCAATAAATTTTAACCCCTACAAGCAATATGGTATATGAACAAATCCACAAAGCACAGCTGTGCTAAAATACAACAATATTCATCCTAAATGTAAACTTTTCAAACGGTTTTTGACATACAACAAATCTCGATTTACCCAGGGCCTGAGACAAAGCAGTGTAAATCTGTAATGCCAAATTCCATTTATAACTGTTCATAGTCACAAAAATGTAGCATGTTGATAGAACACAACATTCTTATTACAAATTCATTCCATATACTACATCATGTCAAGATCACATAAAGTGTATGTGAACTACTTACCGCCTGGCAGTGCAGCTGGTTTGTGCGCTATCCCTAGCATCTTAGCCATGTCAAACACTGGGTTCCCAGTCCCCACACTAGCACCTGTGTCTGTTGCCGATGCAAAAGTCACAGCATGGGGCTTCAGACGAGATGATGGTGGAGGCAGAGGTGGAGGAAGGGGAGGGGGTGGTGGAGGAGGTGGGTATGCCTTAGCCTCCAATTTTTCTTGTAACTGACTTACTGTAACAGAAGAGAATATTCAGTTTATACTATGTGAAATCAGAAGACACAGAAGACAACTGCTTTTTATCCATCTAGGGCAGTGGTTCCCATTGTGTGTTATGCAGATCCTAAGGGATCTGTGACCAGTTCCCTGGGAATCCATAGATACATTATTGTACATTAGTGTAAGAGTCTACAACAAACTACCATACAATATAGCTGAAATGATTTTGCAAAATAAAGGTTTCCTGACTAACCTAAAAAAGTATTTGCTAGCAAAAGCCTTCTATTCAGTAGAAGAATACATGAATGACCCATTCTGACAGATAAGGTGGGTTTTAATTTTAAAGTGATTTAATTGTATAGCTCTGGGAAGTTTACATTTTTATACATAATTTAATGATTAATGATAAGTTAATCGATGCAATACAATATAAAATGTATAGTAACGAATGTGAATTTGTAATAACAGGTTCTCTGTTCTGACTTCTATGTTACAAAATATTTTAAACCCTAAAAAGAACAGGAAACAATTTAAAAGGAGTTATACAGATGTCTTCTAAATAACTTGTGTTACTGTTTCAAAGAGTTTT
>Ga0123355_10005789_pt1 | contig 18169 bp, 13 predicted proteins | sample TergutEmb28metaG_3_FD_89872 | JGI IMG/M metagenome (GOLD analysis project Ga0123355, IMG submission 89872) | Embiratermes neotenicus P1 segment gut microbial communities from Petit-Saut dam, French Guiana - Emb289 P1 | ecosystem: Host-associated > Arthropoda: Insects > Digestive system > Gut ... | reverse complement strand
TGGGCGGTTGGTTTACCGCTTGACAATAACTTGCACCCTATCATTATATTCAATTCTGATAATTATAAATATATTCTTTTTGATCCATACTATTCAACCAGCGAAATTATAATAGATAAACAACGGTTACTCAATGGAGCAGAGTATATATACGAAGTAAAATATAATCCAACTAATATCTGTGTTGACGCGATTATATTTAATTTACTTAGTCATCTTTCTTCGTATACTGAAAAATTATGTATGTACAGCGATTTTATTGCTGATATGGGGAATCTGACGAAAATTGAAAGTGAATTTACGTTTCATGAAAACAGTGTAAAGGTTACAGAAAACTCTGTTTTGTATGATACGCTTGTTTATATGTCCAGAAGACGTATGCAAACGGAAGTTTTATTTGGATTTATATCAAGCTTAACAAAAGGAATGCTTGACACGGTAGCGGGCAGAGCCGCTGGCTTGTCAAAAGAGTGGCGGCGCATTGCAGGATGTATATTGTCTTCGTATTACAGAAAAAATTGGACAGACAGACAGAATGACGTTCTACAAATGTGCGTTTCGGCTGAGTTGAATGAGAAAGAACTTATTGAAAAAGTGATATTTTTGTTGACCGAATATATCAATAAACAATCTGTATTAGAAATAAGACTAGGGATGTGATTTTAATTATCTCTGAAAGAATAAAAACAACTGTATGCGATGTATTGAGTAGGGTGACGTTGATAGGCGATGACATATACAGGTTTGATGACGATTTGAGCCTAATGGAGTTTGGATTGGATTCCTACCAGTTAATAACGGTTATTATTGAAATAGAAACATTACACGGCATTAAATTCAGTGATGAGCAATTAATAGCTAATAATTTTAACACAATAAATAACATTATAGCAAGTATTAAGGAGGCTTTGAATGAAAAACTTTGATATCCTTTTCGTTTTCCCCCCAGCCGGCAATCATGAACATCCGCACCTTGGATTGCCGTTATTGAAAGGATATCTAAAAAACCGGGGCGTTGAAAATTCCGTAATACGTGATTATAACGCACCTTTGATGGAAGATATTTTGATAAGGGAATTGCGTCATCAAAGTGATGAGCGGGATATGGCAAAAAACTACCAGGAACTAAAAGAAATAATGCGCGGAACAGATCCGGAAAGTGTATTGAAATCGGGAATAGCGCTGAACATCATTTCAAAGTATCTTCGGATGCTAGGGGATTCAATTAACAAACAATCTTTAGACCCCGCTAGTTTCCATCGAATTATTAATGAGTACAATAACGAAGAGTATGAAGACGCGATTACTGATTATATAAATAATACAGTTATAAGTGATATAATACGGCATAATGCCAGGATTATTGGGTTTTCAGTAGTGTTTCCAAGCCAAATCTTTTATATGTTGTATATTTGTAGGGAAATACGGCGGAAGTGTCTGGATGTAAAAATTGTGCTGGGCGGGCCGCAGATTTCTTTGTTCTGGAAAGCCTTAACAGCAAGGCTGGAAATAAGACCATTGTTCGACGCACTTGTTTTAGAGCAAGGTGAAATACCGATGTATGAATTGGCCATGCTATGGCTGGAAAATGAAGGATGTATTGAAGACATACCGAATATTATCTATTGCGCTGAAAATGGTGATATAGTAAAAAATAACACTGTCGGAAGCGTAACAATGGACGAGGTAGCGGTTCCTGATTTCTCAGACTATAATTTAAGTGATTATGCTTTCGCAAAATTGCCATACATGTTATCCAGGGGTTGTTATTGGGGTCTTTGCCGTTTTTGTGGATACAGGGGGAATAAAAATGAGTACATAGAGTCATCGGTTGAAAGGGTCATCAGCGACCTTGCATATATGCGGGATAAATATAATGTAAATATATTCCATTTTATGGATGATGCAATTTCCCCAGCATATTTGGATAATTTATCCACTGTACTAATAGAAAAGAAATTAAATATTACATATGCCGCGTATTTGAAAACAGAGAAGGAATTTACCGCAGATTTATGTAGAAAGCTTTACAAAAGCGGGTTAAAGAGTGTACTGTTTGGGTTTGAAAGCGCCAATAATCGTATTTTACAAGAAATGCATAAAAATTCTGAATTAGAAACGACCGTCAATGTTTTGGAGAATTTTAGAAAAAGCGGTATTATGAATTATTTGAGTTGTATAATCGGGTTTCCGACTGAAACAAGAGAGGAAGCTTTTGAAACCATTGAATTTCTAAAAAATAACAAGCATCTTTATTACAAGGCATATATTACGCCGTTTCGGCTCATGCCCGGCAATATAGATGATTTGGAAGAGTCCGGCATCTATGACATTGACATATACAATCCTGTGCGGCATGATATCAACGGCTATATATCCCTTGAAATACCGTTTCGATGTAAACATGGCATGACTAATTTCGAGTACATGGATATGGTTTCAAAAGCAAGGGAAGTTGCGGGAACCACTCCTCACGGGCCTATTTTTTACAGATAATCGAGCTGAGTCTAGGAGGTTTTGAGTTGCCGAAAATTGCGTTTATTTTACCAAAGGGATACGAGTTTGCCGGGAATAAGGAAATATCCGATTTCTTAAAAAACGAACCCATGATGCAAAATATCAGAAATATATGGAGCGCGCCTAATTTAGGGCTACTGACTATAGCTTCACTAACGCCCAGAGATTGGGATATGGATTACATAGAAGAGATGAAGACGGACATTGATTTTAACGCTGGTTATGACATTGTAGCCATATCATGTATGACCCAACAAATTGACAGAGGCTTTGAAATTGCAAGCGAATTCAAAAAAAGGGGCGCACTTACAGTAATTGGCGGTATTCATGTTACTGTTGAAAACAGCGAAGCGCCAAAGTATTGTGACATTGTTTTCATCGGTGAGGCTGAGGTTTCATGGCCACAGTTTATTGAGGATTATAAAAAAGGCGTTTATAAAAGCGTATACAATGCTCAGGATTATAAGCCTTTTGACATATGTACTCCGATTATACCGAGGTATGACCTTTTAAAAAGTTCTGACTATTCAACGATAACTATAAACACCAGTAGGGGATGTAATCACAATTGCAGCTTTTGCGCCGCTTCTAAGATATATGGGGAAAAGTACCGCCGCAAGGAAAACTGCCAGATAATTAGTGAAATAATGTATATAAAGGAGTTGTTTCCTGGTAAACATATCCTCTTTGGCGACGATAATCTTTTAATTTCAAAAAAAGAATCGAAGGATTTGCTTAGAATGATGAGCAGTCTTAATGTCAGATGGATAGCGCAAACCGATATAGCCATTGCGGACGACCACGAACTGCTTGAACTTATGTATAAATCAGGATGTATATATGTGCTGGTGGGTTTGGAAAGTATTGATGAAAATAATGTGGCGATGGTATTGAAATGGAAGGCGCAGAGGACAAAAAACTACAAAAGAGATATTGGAATTATCCAAAAACATGGAATTGGGGTCATAGGGTCTTTTGTGTTCGGGCTTCCCTACGACAACGAAAAGTCTGCGGAAAAGCTAAGTGAATTCATAGATGAATGTAATTTACTAGGGATTCATGTCGCGACCCCGACTCCTTATCCCGGCACGCGTTACCGGAAGGAAATGGAGAACTCAGGTAAACTTATTTATAAACCGTGGTCTAAATATACCTACTGGGATGTGCTTATTAAGCCGGAATTTATGACTGAGAACAAGTTGCAACAGTGTATCGTTGAAATATACAAAAGATTTGCCAGCAAAGAAAATATTGAATCGCGGTTTAGGAATTTTATTAAGAACATGAGACAATAGCGCGAAACGAGGTAGAGATGTTGATTGAGAATATTTATATTGATAACTATATTGAATTTCCGAGTAATGTAGATTCTGTTTTTGGCGCTAGAATTATTTATAAAAAAATTATTGAATCTCTCATCCGGTATGGAAGAATAAAAAGAATTAATTTCAGCGCGTTTAATGATAGTGTGCAAAAATTAATGATAGAACGTTTCTTTTACCAAGTTCGGAGTAAAAACCCGGAAATAGAACTTAATATCTATAACAAAAGAGAGATTGCTGCTGGGCGAAAATTTGTAAAAGCGGATATTTGGCACAACACAAGCGACAATTTTCTGTCTACATTATATGGGCGTGAATATCTTTCGGAAAATAAGCCGCCAATGACATACACCGTGCACTGTGCCAGTAAGAGCAATGAATTATACGACGGAATCTTGATGCAAACTCTGTTGAGGTTTCAAAAATATGATTCAATTATATGTTCGTCAAATGCGGTGAAGACTGCGGTTAAAAAGCAGTTTGAAATTGTAAGTGACGCTATTTACCGCCAGTTTAACATTAAGATGGATTTTGAAGGCAGATTGGATGTAGTTCCTCTTGGAGTAGATACAGATATATTTAAGCCCGGAGATAAATATACTGAACGAAAAGAGTACGGTATCCCGGAAAATGCTACAGTAATGATGTGGCTAGGGCGCTTTTCTGCCTATGATAAGGCGGATTTGCTACCCATGATTAGGGTTTTTAAGAAAATATACAAGGATTATGACAACTTATACCTTGTTATGGTCGGGCATGATGTAATGAAAAAACCTTATCTGCCTTATCTTAAAAAAATTATATTAGAATGGAATTTGTCAGATAGGGTAATCATCATAGAAAAAAATGATGTTTCAAAGCGGCATAAACTCCTGGCCTGTGCCGATATATTTTTATCGCCGATAGATAGTGTACAGGAAACCTTTGGGCTTACTCCTATAGAAGCGATGGCCTGCGGAGTACCTCAAATAGTTTCTGATTGGAATGGCTATAAGGAAACTGTCGAGGAAGGGGTTACAGGGTTCAGGATACCTACATTATGGCTCAAATGTGACAGAGATATCTCAGCCAGCAATTTATTTTTTAAGCATGATTTCGAATATGAAGCATTTTACTCACATTTCTTAATGGGACAAACAATCGCGGTTGACCTTGTAATATTTGAGAAAAAATTGCGCTTGCTAATTGAAAATGAAGGGCTGAGAGCAGAAATGTCAGCAAACTCGGTTGCCGCAGCAAAGAAATTTGCATGGAAAAATATTATAAGGAAATATGAGGATTTATGGAGTGAGCTGATAAGGATTCATAAAATAGAATCCTATAAACACAATGAAATAGGCTGGGATATAATAGGGAACAAGTTTTATTACACATTCTCGCATTACTCTAGCGTCGAGCTACAAACAAATGAAAAATTATTTGCAGCTGATGATCAGTATGAATTTATAGACCAAAATTATTATAATATGGGCGATTATACGGAAATGAGCATTGCTGGAGCGATATTGGAAGAATATCACGGGAGGTTTACGGCAGAAGGGTTGTCTGCTGCCGATATTGTAGCGGGAAATGAGTTAGGTTATTCAAAGGATGAAATATATAGGGCGATTATGTTTTTGATAAAAAACGGATATCTAACCAGTAATATTTGGAAGGGAGATAAATAATGCAAGTATTAAAAGATGGGTATTACATATCGGCTACGATAGTAATAGACCCTATGGGAAATGTCCTTCAGTGCAGCACAAGGCACGACCAGTCCATTACATTATGGCATAAGGATGGAAATGAAATAAAATTGATTCATCATTGGGAACTAGAGCGCATAACAGGGTACAAGCATCACAAAGTGCCTTTTGCTACCGTAGAGGACACCATACAATTTATCAATGAACTTTTGGAACAATACAACATCAAATATGACGATATTGTTAATGTTGTAGGTGTGCCTGGTTTTGAAAAAATTGCAAACAGCAGTTACTTTGCGCCTGAGGTTTTTGACAAACACACATTCCACCCAATAAGTCACGCATTTTCATGTATGTTGTCTGATAGTGAAACTTTCTACAATAACAAGATATTGGCGTTGGCTTGCGATGGCGGGCCTGATTATGTATTAGATACAAAGGCCTATATAAAAGATAAGTATGTCGCTGTATATTCTGAACACGGAAATGTACAGTTTACATCTATAAGCTCACCGGGAAGCTATTGGGCTCATTTTGCCCATGTGGCCGGCATGGCAGAAGGTTCCTTGATGGCCTTGGCTTATGCCTCTGATAGCGTTTCTTATGAATTTGACGAGTATGAGATTGAGCAGGTTTTTAATAGCGACTCGCTTAAAGAAAGTCATCAAGGCATGGTTTTTTTGTATAATACAATTATGGACTATAACGAGGAGGATATAGGGAAGCGGTTCAATTATTTCGATGACCGGTTTACTATTTTTGAAAATAAAATCAGTATGATTATGAAAGTAGTGCAACAAGTATCCATTAAACAAGTCGACAGTACAGTTAAGGAGTTATTGGATAAATACAATCTTATCCCGGAAACAACGATACTATCACTGGCGGGTGGGTATTTCTTAAATTGCCCTACAAACACATACTTGCAACAAAAATATAATTTCAAAGATATTATTGTAATGCCTGCTGCCAACGACAGCGGCATATCCATCGGAATAGGCTTGTATTATTTTTACCGCCATATGGACAAGCTATCGTTTTCATACAGATCCCCATTTTATGGCAACAGTGACGATAACCTGGATTCAATTTTAAAGAAATATGAAAACTACATTTCGAGTATTCATCATGGTATGGAATATTTTGTGGATGACATAGAAAGCAGCCCAATTGTATGGTTTAACGGCAGGGCAGAAATAGGCCCACGCGCGCTGGGGAACAGAAGCATATTGGCGGATCCGAGAAAAGAGGAATCCAAAAAGCTGTTAAACCTATACAAGCAGCGTCAATGGTGGAGGCCGGTCGCTCCTATTGTGCTGGAAGAATACCGTAGCCAATGGTTTGAAGACAGTTTTTACTCACCCTACATGCTTCATAATTTTAAAGCTAAAAATGACTCTCTTACGACAATAATGCATCTTGACGGCACATGCCGGATACAAAGCATAACAAAAGAGGATAATGAGGAACTATACAATTGTGTGCAGGCATTTCATCAAAAAACAGGGATACCAATTATATGCAATACTTCGCTTAATGACCGAGGCGAACCGATTATTGATAACTTAGAGCAGGCAATAAATTTTATTCTGAGAAAAGGAATAAAAATTGCTTATTTAAATGGAAAAAGGGTTGTATTTTTTAATCATATGGATTATACTGTAAGCAGTATTCAAAAAAGATACGACTACTTTTTCGCGAAGTACATGGATGACCCTGACCATGTAGAGAAATTCAACCCATATGGCTTTAAGGAAGATGAGCATCATGCGTATAAAACACTGCCCAGTATGAATACAATCGCAATAAACTCTGCGGAGGATGCTGGATACATAAAGCATATAATAAGAAGAATTAAAGTGGTAAATGGTACTAACTACTCCGGCTGATGCCGCCTTATGTTTATATCAGGGGCTGTAAGAGAATAAGGACATCAAAACTAATTTCTTATAGACCACTTTAATTGGATATTTACTGTAGAATGGCAGGAAAGGCGAAAGGGTTATGTCATCAAGGCTTGATAACCGTGTGGCTTTCATTAGTGGAGGTGCAACTGGGCTTGGCAGGAGGTATGCGGAATACTTGTCTCTTATGGGGGCGAAAGTCATTATTAATGATATTGCCAAAAATACAGATGGAGAGTATGAAGCGGCTTTGACTGCCGAGCAGATTAATTCTCATAATATCGTGTCGGTTTCCGATTATGCGGATATTACAGACAGAGAGGCTGTTGAGCAGTCACTAGAGAGTTATATAAAACGTTTCGGCAAGATTGATATATTTATCCACAATGCAGGTGTATACAATGCTAAGCCATTAGAAGAAAGTACATACGGCGAATGGGACAAAGTAATCGGGGTACACCTTACTGGAGCGTATAATATTCTTAAAATTTTGCTACCGGTTATGAAAGCAAGGAATTACGGGAGGATTATTCTTGTTTCGTCCTCCATAGGTATGTTTGGAGCCCCTTATAATATTGGCTATGCAGCGGCAAAAATGGGGATATGGGGCATGGCAAAGGGAATAGATGCCGAATATTCGAAATATGGCATATATTGTAATGTTATATCGCCCATAGCGGGTTCGGGCAAAAGTAGCCCAGATTTTATCAAGAAAATGTCTGCTGACTTTGATGTTTCTCATATATTGCCGTTTGTTGCTTTCTTAAGCTCGGACTTATGCCAAGATGGTGGTAGGGTTTATACTTGTGGCGGCGGGTACCATGCTAATATAGAACTGTATGAATCAGAAGGCATATTACTGAAAAATGACAGCATACAAAAAAAATGCATTGTTGGAAATCAATCTTCAATAGATGTTATTCATTCCGTTTTGCATGAAATACAAAATATGGATAACCCTTCTGGTATTTTTAACTTTAAGCAGGCAGCAAAAAAACTATTCAAAAAAATAAAAGAGGTATAGTAATGAGTGATTTACAGATTATGCAATCCATAAAAAATATCATTTTAAGCAAAATGAAAAACAGTGACAAGATAGCGGATATGGATTTTAGTACCCCCTTACTGTCTATAGGTATAGATTCTATTTTTGCGTTGTCGATATTGGTTGATATTGAAGAGCATTTTAACATTGAAATTGATGACAGTGATTTAAACATGGACAAAATAAAGGATATATCGTCATTTGCAGGGTTGGTAAAAATTTATCTATAATGTATCAATATTTTAATTTGCTGCCGAAAGGGATTTAATTATGATTGAATCATTTAAATGCACTGCTTCTAATCACATTTTCATGTTAAAAGAAATGTGGCGGTTTTCAAAAAAGAGATATGTGTTTGAATTGTTAAAAATTATGTTTGAAAGTGTCAAACCTTTTCCTAATATAATTTTCCCAGCGCTTATTATTAACGAGATAGTCCTTGGCGCTGAGACGGTATATATCTGGATTTATGTTGCCTTGTTTATATTGTCGAATGTCATTATAACTGTGGTTTTAAACGTTTTAGGTAGCAGGCAATTCTTTTACGAAACCGATTTCTTTTTTTACATAGAATCCTTGGCGGTAAAAAAATTCATGTCATTGGATTTGGCAAACATCGAAACAACGGAAACCCATGATAAATATCAAATGGCACAAAGTGCGGACGTTGGCTTCATATTTGACGAAGTCAGGCAAGCATTTGTAAGTATATTCCAAATTATAGGTTGTATTGTAATTATCTTGACATTTAACGTATATCTTGTCTTTATTATCCTTCTTGTTTCCGTTATCAACGGGGTGGTGCAAAAGAAGAACATGAAGTATGCAAACAGCAAGGAGCTGGAGCGGGCAAGCCTGATAAAGAGATACGAGTATTATAAGCATATTGCATCTAATTATGGATTTTCCAAAGAAATACGTCTCAATAGGCTTGTTGATATAATAGTGAATCGGATAAAGAAAAACCGCGATGCATTTTTTAATATATTTAAGGATTTGGAAAACAAGTCGTTTTTCAGTGGTTTTGTAATCAATATAATTAACCTGCTACTGCAAGGGGCTGTGTATTGGCTGATGGTGTATAGTTTCATTAACGGCAGAATTTTGATAGGCAGTTTTAGTGCGTATGTCGCTTCAATAGAAACCTTCCGGTCTGCTTTGGGTAATTTTGCAAGCAGTATAAATGAATGCTATACAAAGGGCCTGCGCGTATCCCATCTAAGAAATTTTATGGCAATTGAAAACACTATGGATGCTGGAGGCGACAAGCCTGATTTTAAGGAATTTACAATTAAATTTAAGGATGTATCGTTTAAATATCCAAATAGTGATACATATGTTTTAAAAGATATAAACGTTGAAATTCCTTTTAATCAAAAAGTATTGATTGTCGGAGAAAACGGAGCTGGTAAATCTACATTTATTAAGCTTATGCTGCGCTTATACGACCCGTCAGAGGGGCAGATACTGATTAACGGCCGCAATATTAAGGAGTTTTCTTTAAAGGATTACAGAAATCTATTTGGTATCATGTTCCAGGATTTTAAGATTTTTTCGTTTACGCTGAGGGAAAACATAGTTTTTGGGGACAGTTCATTCAATGATGAAGATATATATGAAAGCATTGAGACAGCAGGATATAAAAATGTGATGGAGAAGCTTGAAAATGGCTTGGATTCATATATTTTCAAGGATTACGACGACAGCGGAATGGAACTTTCGGGGGGCGAGTTGCAAAAAATAGCGCTTTCACGTTGTATTGTCCGAAATTCGAGTTGCATTATCTTTGATGAGCCTGCCAGTGCACTGGACGCGCTGGCAGAGCGGGATCTTTACGAATATTTTATGAAAAGGATTGAAAATAAAACAGGTATATTTATTTCCCACCGTATGTCAAGTGCGGCATTCTGCGATAAAATTATTGTTATAGATAGTGGTAGAATAGCGGAATACGGCACAAGGCATGAATTGATGGAATTAGACGGGGTGTTTAAGAAACTGTATGACATGCAGTCTCAATATTATATCGAAAACGAGGGTAAATAAAATGAGCAAAAAAACATTTCTTTTAATAATCCAAATTTTAGGTGATTTATTCAAGAAAGACAAGGGGTTTATAGCTGCCAATTCCATAAAAATTGTTGTCAGCGCCGCTTCTATGCTTATTATGCTGATATATCCAAGGCTTATTATTGATTCACTTATGGGCGTTGGTTCGTATTCGGCGTATTTTTGGATTATTATGATGGTTGCCAGCCATTTTGTAGTAAGATTGTCTCTGGGGTTATTGGAAAGATATATTAAAATTAAAAATTTACAGATAATAATTCATTATAGTACTTCATTGTATATAAAGTCGATGAAAATGGAATTGAGTTTGATGGAAAAAGCCACTATAGCTGAAAAAAGGACATTAGCTGCTTCTGGATTGGGAAATATTTCTAATTGCGTATCAAATATATTTTCTTTAATTCAGAACATAGTAAGTATAATAGTTTTGATTTTCGTCATCCTTTCGTTAAACATTCCGCTGATAGCTCTTATCATGGCAGGGGCGATTCTTTATTTATTATTTCAGCACAAAATATTTAAAGAAGACATGAATATACATAAACAATTCGGCAAGCTTTTCACAAAATGGGGGTATATCACCGATACAGCTAAAAATAGTGAAAACGCTAAAGAAATAAAATTTTACAATCTTGTTGACTGGATGTCCAAGAAGATACATTATTTTGCCGGTGAAAACAGAAAGATTTTGCTTGACTCTACAAAGCTTGGGCTAAAAAAGGATATTTGGAAAAATATTATAGGCGGTGTCCAAAATTTGCTGATATATGCTTATATCTGCGTATTAGCTTTGGCCAGAAGAATAACGATAGGAGAATTTGTTCAGTATATATCAGCTGTTTCGGTATTTTCTGATTCTTTTTTCGGTATAGTTGATAATTTTATGGAAATTAGTAAAAATGGTACCACAATAAACGATTATTTCGAATATATTGCACTTGAGGATATGGACGATAAATCTGATCAGGAATTTTTGTCTCTCGACCTGCCGTCGGATAAAGGTCTTAAGATATCTATTCAAGACCTTTGGTTCAAGTATCCAGATACTGAAGACTATATACTAAAAGGCGTAAACCTTGACATAGAACCGAATATGGCTTTATCTCTCGTAGGTAAAAATGGAGCTGGAAAAACCACACTTATAAAACTGCTACTTAGGTTTTACAAGCCGGAAAAAGGTTGCATTAAAATAAACGGTGTTGATATAAATAAATTATCAATAACCGAATATTACAAACACCTATCCGTGATTTTCCAAGATTTCAAAGTATTCGCGTTCTCTATCTTGGATAATATACTGATGTCTCAAATGGAGAATGCAGGCGAAAATAGAGAGCGTGCGTTGGATTCATTGAAAATGTCTGGGTTCATAAATGATATTGAAAAAATGCCCGATAAAGAAAATACATTTATATCAAAAGTGTTTTATGATAATGGCACAGAACTGTCAGGCGGAATGCAACAAAAGCTGGTTTTGGCCAGAGCATATTTTAACCAGTCAAACTTCATTATCCTGGACGAACCTACAGCTATGCTTGATCCAATCCAAGAATATGAGATTTACAAGCAGTTTAATGATATAATTAAAAACCGTACGGCTATCTATATATCGCACAGAATGTCGAGTTCCATGTTTTGTGACAAAATAGCGGTTCTTGATGACGGCGTGATAATTGAATACGGCGATCACAGCGAACTGATGGAAAAGAAGGGGCTGTACTTCAGTTTGTTTGACGCGCAGGCGGATAATTACAGGGTTAAGGAAGGATAGGGGCGTATGCTAATAAAAATGGATGAGATGGACAATTTGGATTATGAAAAGCATTTTGATATTGTAGCTTATAAACATTTCCGCAAATTAAAAAAGAAAAGAGTACTGTTTCTTTGCGGCAATGAATCGGTGCAAACAAATGTTTCTAAGTTATTCGCTTCGCGCAATTATTTTTTTATAGCGCTTAATCTTAAAGATTTTGATATCTCGCTGCTATGCAAAAACGTATACAGTATTGATTCGGCTGAATTCGCGGAAAATATAGAAAATGAAGCGGTGATGGAAGATTATGCTTTTCATAATGATACAGACAACTTGTATACCGGTTTTAGTTTACTGGTTGATATATACCCGGAAAAAGTTGATGATAGACAGGCGCTATATATAGTTAGACTGTTAGATGATGATGTTAAAAAACACGTATATATATACGATGCCTTGATTTACGATGATGGATATGTTCTTAAAAAATATACGAATTACCGTGAAAAAGAACATATCAATGAATTGGTGTTTCTTTTACGCGTCGGGGTTGGTGATATATTTTACGATTACGACTTCTTGACGGATATTGTGGAGGAAACGGATAAAAATAATTTTAAAATTGTATTTATAATTTTGGACAAAACAGGCCCTGCAACTTACCTGCACATATTATTCCCATCAGTTAGAGTGGTAGTTGCGAAGAATATGTTTGATATTTTCGAAAATCTCAAAATAATATACAGAGCTGGGATATTCTATAAATTAGATATAACAATGGCGACATATTCTGACGAATTACTGCTTAAAAGGTTGTGTTGTAAAAATTATTTGGAGAAATATCTAAATACTTTAAATAATTATTTAGATAATGATGCAAAGGAAAAGATTGAAATCATATTTAAGGATAAAAAAGTAATCGGAGTGCAATTCTTTACACATACGAATGTGAGCAAAAATTGGGATGTTCAGAATATTAAGGAATTTATAGACATGTGCAATGACAGCGGCTATCAGGTTGTAAACTTTAGCCCAACGCCGTATGGTGAATTATTTGAATACGATTTGGGACGTTTAGGGATACTTGAAGTCTCCTATGCCATGCAATTTGTTGATGTTTTTGTTGGGATTGACAGTTTTGGTGGGCATGCGGCTGCGTTACTTAATAAGAAAAGTATAACGATAGGTTTGTACAACAATCTATTCCAGCCCAGAAGAAATAACATTATAATAGATTCATTTCCGGAAAATAACCTTTCTGAAGGTACAGAATTTTGCTGGAGAAGCGATTTAAAGGCAGCAACGGTATTTGATGCAGTAAAAAGCTGTTTGGAGGAGAATAGAACAAATGGGATCTAAAAGTGATATTAAAAAAGATTTCATTTTGACAGAGGAACAGGAAATTCAAAATAGAATTGTACTATACAAAAAATATCGAAAGATAAAAAAACAACGACTTATGTTAATATGTGATGACGAATCTACACAAACTGAAATTGCTTTTTTTCTTGCAAAAAAAAACTACAGCTTTATAGCATTGAGTCTGAGTTGTTTTGATATTTCATTATTAAGTGAAAATGTTTACCGTGCCAGTTCAGCAGATTGCATAGATATAATAATCAAAGAAGCTGTGTTGGGAAACCTGCCTTATAAACCTTTTGAAATCAGCGTATATTCCGGTTTTTGTTTGCTTTTAGATTTATACGAAGAAAAGATTGAATATGAAATGTCTGCTTATAAAATCATGTCGCTGAATGACGATGTTAAAAAACATGTATATTTATATGATATATTAATTTATGATAATGGGTTTATTTTAAAGAAGTATACTAATTATTTGGACAGAAAAAGTATAAACGAATTAGTGATCTTTTACAGGCAGGGGTTAGGTGATCTGTTCTTTGATTATAATTATATGATGGAGAAAATTGAAACTGCGCTTGATAAGGGGGTTAAAACACTCTTAATCGTTATGAGCTACACACCTGCTGCAAAATACATAAGTGAAATACTGGCATCTACGAAAGTCATAAAAACGGAGTATCCGCACGAAGTATATGTAAATCTTGAAATCATCAAGGAAGCCAAGATATTTTATGAAGTAAAAAATGACATGATAGTACATAAGGACGATAAATATCTTGAAAGGTTAAATGGGTGTAAAGACTATTCGGATACACTGTTCAACACCGCAGCAAGCTATTTAGACAAAAAGACAAAAGAAAAAATTGATGGGATGCTTAACAAAGGTTTTACACTGGGGGTGCAATTTTACACATCTACTTTGATGGAAAAGAACTGGCATATCTCACACGTTAGAGAATTCATGGATTTATGTAAAGCGCATAATTTACAAACCATTAATATAAGCCCAACAATATATAATGGGTTATACGAAAATGATTTGGGAGACTGCCATATACATGAAGTTATTTATGCCATGAAATTTGTTGACGTCTTTGTCGGCATAGACAGTTTCGGTGGTCATTTGGCGGCGTTATACAATAAAAAAAGTATAACAATAGGTTTGTACGATTATTTATTTAAACCATTAAACAATAATATCTCAATAAATACCTTTTCAGACGGGCGTCCTCTTGATTTTACGACACATAACTGGAAATATGACCTAGATGCCGCAACAGTCTTTGACGCATTGAAAAAAGCAGTACCAGAGATAGGTGGATAATTATGGGGTTAATCTACACCAGGGATGAATTGAGGGACATACTAGTAAATCTACGTGATTCTAAGACAGTAGTATGCACATGCGGTTGCTATGAAATATTTCATATAGGGCATTTAGAATGTATTGAAGGCGCTAAAAGTTTTGGAGATGTTTTAATCGTCGGCATAAATTCTGACAGATATATTGAAGAAAACAAAAAAAGAACCCCCATCTTCAACGAAAATGACAGATGCAAAGTAATTTCATCTGTAAAAGGCGTAGACTACGTTTTTTTATTCGATGAGTTAACGTTTGACGACAGCTTAAAGGAATTAAATCCGGATTATTTTGTTAAGGGCTGCGATCGAACTGATGTATTGGAAATAAATACAGCGAACGCGTTAGGTGTAAAGATAGTACATGTTGGAATCACAAAAAAAGCGTCTTCAAAAGATTTAAGAAAACACTTTGACTGCTAAGAGATATAAGTGAATAAATTTGTCAGATGAGCGAGGATTTTTTCGCTCATCTGACATTTAACTAGGGGTGTCTTCATACAATCTGCCTTATAGTATATTTATTGCTGTAACAATATATGGTAATGCGTTAACAGTTGGAGGAAAGTTTAATCTACTCATATTACGGCATAATACAATCTCGCCGACATTTGTTTCAAATTCTCTGCGGCTATGACATGCCTCCCAGTCATATTTATCGCACGGAAAGCAATGTCCGTCTATGTTCATACCGATTTCATCAGGAACAGACCGTATAAACGCATTGATTTTCTCTTGTTTTGGGTTAGTGAAATCTGAACCGATGCTTACGGAGTATATATTATCTAGGCTTTGATGAATACGTATTTTCTCCTTGGATTTATATGCATATCCATATGGAATTAAATATGGATCCCATTTATTGCCTAATATTTTATATTTCGTCCCCAATCCATTGATCTGCTTGAGCAAAAGCAGCATAAACTCTTTAGATTCATCCGATAATATCTGAAAGCCATGCAAATCAACTAATGGTATGTTGGCAGCGCTTTCATGGTTAAATACGCGGTAATTAAACTTGGCATAATCAAGCATAAAACTATTCCGACATGTCAGGGGTTTAGTAAATGCTTTAATTATCCGCGTAATAATTGGAAAATCTGGATACGCCATGGTAATACTGCCATTGGTTGTCTGTATATCAAACCCGAATTTATTGAGATAATTAAACAGCAAACCTATATACCTTGATTTGTAAAAATTGCCTTGCCGCTTTGTATCAAATTCTTTAACCGTGTCTTGTAGTGCTATGTAGCCATAATCACGAGAATTGCTCGAATATGCGTTCATGTAAGTCATATACATATTCATAAAAAAATCCATAGGCGCGGATAGTAAATTGCCTGTAAGCTCTGCGGATTTCCCTATGGCGTAAAAAAATTTTATTACGCAGCTTGTGTGCTGGGATGTCTGCTCATCATGTATACTTACTTTTTTGCCAGGTTCGGCAAGCCCGACAGATTGATAATTGATTGACATATCTTTATAAATACTCATTACAATGTCCTTCAGTCGGTTAAAGGCCTTGCAAAACTCAGCGCGTTTCAAGCCAAATAAATATTCATCTAAAACCGGAAAGTCTTCAGGCGAATTAAAGACAAAACACATATATGTATTTATTTCGCCAAGCATTTGATGTATAGTTTTGCTATTCATAATACATAACCACCCTGTTCTGATAATTAATATTAGTATTATATCATTTATTATATTTTGAGTCAACGAAATTTCAACATAAAACTAATATTTTTAATTATTTTTTAGTGTCGGCTGGTTTTCTGCATGTGTCGCTCGTACTGAAAACCCGTGTCGCTTATGATTGAACACCGGTAATTATCCTTCTTTAGTTAGGCTTACCATGATTGCTGTTTAATGTTAAGGGGAAATGCTATAAACATGCTTTTACCCACATGGAGGATGAGGCAATGCTTAGGAGCAACCGGAGCTCCGGGGGGTGCAGAGAGAGTGTGTGATGCCGTAGGTATCATTCTTTTTCATTGATTGAGACATGGGAATACACTAACTCTTTCTATAAAATTTAAAGCAATAAACCTTAGGAGCGAAGCCTTGCCTTTATAAGTAAGAGGATTAACTATCTTTCAACCCTTTGCGTTTTCTCATGCTGTCGCCGTGGATGACGATGTTATAGGAATCGAGAACAATAATATTGCAAATAGCGTCGGCAAGCGCAGCTTCGCTTATAATGGATGTGACAAAACAATGCTGCACGTATAATTACAATATAGATTGAAAGAGGGGATTATAAATTAATATTGACTTCAGCAATTATTTGAAAAACGAAGGACTTGACAAAAAAATCATATTGTTTGTTTTTAACAAAGGAATTGAAGATAATGACACTAAGTCGGACTATTTTAAAAAAATAATGATAAATGTTCTAGATATAGTTGAGATAATTCATATATCCGAATACGATTCATTTGTAAATATAATTTCCTTAAAAAAATATAAAATTGATAAAAATAAATTTCTTATCTGTTTGTTCGGTGATTCCCGTACTGACCAAAATCTAGCTAAGGCATTGACATTATTACTAAGAAAAGACACCCATTTCAGATTCCTATCCATCGAGGATCAAAAGGTGTTCAACAAAGCGTTTTACAATGATTACTTAACCCGCAAGGGGGTTGATCTATCTTTGCCTGTTATTCACATCCGAGAATTTAAGTTTGATAATTTTTTATGCGATGATTTCCAAGGTATATTTGTTTGCGGTGATTTACTGCTTCCTTCGCTGTTCGGTGATTACACAATGATTCTTGAAGGCGCAGATGAATATGGGGATGTAAGAATCAACAAAGGCGACACAGTATTTGACTGCGGAGCGCATATAGGATCATTTACCGCACTTGCTCTTTGCAAAGGGGCTTATGTTCACTCGTTTGAGCCTAACAAAGATACTTTTTGCCTTTTAACTAATAATTTAAGGCATTATGATAAATCGCGTATGTTTTTAAACAATATTGGGCTTTCAGATAATAAAGGTGTAATGGATTTTTGCATTAAATCGGATAGTTATGCAATGCCTGGATCTTTTTATAAAACTGAGAAGCGCCCTGTCATAACAATTGATGATTATGTAAAGGAGAATAATTTAACAAAAGTAGATTTTATTAAAGCTGATA
>Ga0123355_10005788_pt1 | contig 18170 bp, 10 predicted proteins | sample TergutEmb28metaG_3_FD_89872 | JGI IMG/M metagenome (GOLD analysis project Ga0123355, IMG submission 89872) | Embiratermes neotenicus P1 segment gut microbial communities from Petit-Saut dam, French Guiana - Emb289 P1 | ecosystem: Host-associated > Arthropoda: Insects > Digestive system > Gut ... | reverse complement strand
TTACAAATCTATTAAAAAAAAAAAAAAAAAAAGTCAAATCACACAACAACTAAAATAGCTACATTTACATAATTATATATTAAATGACACAACAAATGCCAAGTAACCACCCCCCCCCCCCCCCCCCCCCACAAAAATTATGCCATATTATACAACAGAGTGAACATATGAAAAATACATCTTCCTTAATACTTCTGAAGACATGGATGGTTTAATGGACCTAACTGCATAGCATGCTTTGTTTAATTTAGAAGTTCATTCAACGATATGGGGACTTTCCAAAACATACAATTATCAACGATTAATCTGAAAAATTCGGTATTATAAGTATTATTAATTTACTTTCATAAATAACTTGCATGCCAATTTCCTGACTACTTTAAAGTTATGAACTGTAGAAAATGGGTTTTATCAAAATTTAGTGACAATAAATTACTTTTCAACCAACTGCTTATTTTGACAAAAAAAAAAAAAATTGTTCATATTCTTTTTAAACTCTGAAGGATAAGAATTTGTAATAATTATGCTTGTATCATCTGCAAATACAATTGGTTTGGATATATCAGATATAATTTTTGGAAGGTCATTAAAATACAAGAGTAAAAGTAATGATCCAAGTATTCAGCCTTGTGGAAAAATGTGTTTGACTGGCTCCCATTTAGGAAAATATTTAATGGGATTATTTTGTAACAAAACTCTCTGAAACCTATTATTTAAATACAACTGAATTAGTTTATTAGCTTTACCTGACATACTATTAAATTCAATGTCTGACAGCAATATATTATAATCAATGTAGCCAATGCCTTCCACAAATCACAAAAAACACTACTAACCTGCAATTTATTATTTAATGACAAAAAGTACATAATTTACTAATTCACAGTATGCTATTTCAGTAGATGAGTTATTTCTAAAACCAAACTGTCAATTTACTAAAATATGATTACAATTTATGTGGTGATATAATCTCCTATATATAAGCTTTTCGAAAATTTTTGAGAACGTTGTAAGCAAGGAGATGGGTCTGAAATTTGATGTCTTTGTTTTGTCACCTGTTTTAAATAAAGGTTGAATTTCTGAAAATTTTAATCTGGAGGGAAATGTACCAGTGGAGATCATTTTGTTACAAAAATAAGTTACAGGAGATGAAATATATGACATGCTTAATTTTAGAATTTTTTAAGATACCCCATCATATCCATGAAAAAATTTCATTTTTAGAAATTTAATAATTTCTTCACTTTCGTTTGTGGTTTAGCATTTTAGTTTCATGTTTGGAAACAGCTGCTTGAAGGCACTATGCAGGTTAATTCTCAACTATTGTTAGAAAATATTTATTAAATGCATCTGCTATAATTTGACTGTCATTAGTTAAATTGTCATTTACATTTCTCAAGAATACACTATTAACATTAACTTCACGCCTTGTGACAGTTTTGATGATGCTCTAACTAGTTTTTGTCTTATTTTTAGAATTAGATATGATTATTAAAGTGAATTTTTTAAGCTAATTTAATGACCTCTCATAACATCTTACAATATTTTTTGTAGCGATTCTTTAAATTAAGATCATTGCTTGTCTTACTGATCATAAAAAAGCTTCCTTTTTTAAGACATGATGTCTAAGCACCAGATGTTAACCATGCTTTGAAACTGGAGTTACATCGAAATTTCCTAACAGGGAAGCTAGAGTACAATATTTTTAGGTAGGAATTCAGGAAGTTATTATAAACTGTATTTATGTTGTCATCAGTAAATATATTGGACCAAGATTAATAAATTAAATTAATTTTAAAATCAGTGACCGAAAATTTATCAATCTTTCTGCTAAGGTAAAAGTAGTTATTATAATTCTGCACATTGGTATTATAGATTATAATAATCAATAACATCAATAGTAGTATTATTCCACCCACGCTCCACACATGCTTCATTCATTTACCCTAACACTATGTAAGCTAAGCAATGGTAAGTGTAATTTTGTAAAACATATAAACTAAAAAACAAATGGAAACAAATTTAATCTCCATGCATCCCCAACCCTGGCCCTCCCTGAATTAATAACCGAAGTTATTATTTTAATTTAATATTTTGTATCTTCAAAACAAGATCACAATCAAGTTACTAATTATAGGCTAAATCCAAGAATTCTTAAAAATGGCAAGAATCTTCACATTTCACACAATTATTATTCTATAACTTCTCTATAACCATCATATTCATTTTAGCCTGCATTTCAATTTCTATTTACCACTAAAACATAACCTATAAACTAGAAACTCACTCTGTAGATATCCTATAGCACTAAAACCTTCAAACAGGCACACTCAAGGAAAGAATAAATAACCAGTAAACTACTCTAAAAAAATTGTCTTAAAAATAAAATTATATACCATAATGAAATGCGAGCCAGAATAGCGCAGTCAGTATTGTGACTCATTATGGGCTGGACAGTCAGGGAATCGAATCCCAGTGAAGACGAGATTTTCCGCACCTGTCCAGACTGGCCCTGGGGCACATCCAGTCTCCTAAACAATGGGTACCTGGTCTTTCCTGGGGGTAAAGTGGCCAGGGCGTGGCATTAATCACCCATGCCCATCTAGGGCCAGGGTTAAAGAAAGAGCAGAGCTATACCCCTATCCCCCCTTTGGACCATTGTGACATATTCTAGGGTAAACTTTACCTTTTATCTATACTATAATGAAATATTGAACATAAAAAACCTTAAATTAGGTAAAAGCTAGAACTTTCACAGCAACAATCTGGCATACCTTTAGGATAACTAGAACACATAAAACTTCCTAATTTATACCAATAACATGTACACTTATGAATTTTTACCCTGTATGTTAAAATGAGATCTCATTTCCTTTTATAAAACTTAACATTGTAATTAACCTCCCAAGTACTTTATACAGTTCTTTGTATTATGTGAAGAGGGTGCAGTTGGCCAAAACATGTTGTAATGAATCATAACAACTGACAATAAATTGTAGTTGTGAACTGATGGTTATTTTCAATTTGGCATTATACACAGGGAATGGTACGCTTCACATTCTACTAATATAAAGAATCTATGGCACCTTACGGACAGTGGGCTGCAGCATATGAAAATATTTCTTATCTTCACCATTTATACACTTCAGATTGCTGTGAGTTCAGTAGAAATGAGAACCACACTGCAATGATATTTCATTCAATACCAAGCAATGTGTGGAGCAGGTGATTTTACCTCATAATTTTGCACTGATTATTATGCTGCTGCCAAATGGAGGAGTAACTATTTCTTTAAATTGTCATGAAATGTAAAGACAAAGTTGCCTCTATGCATAAGAGTCACATAATGAATAAGGAAATGTTCACTGAACTCTCAACTTCAGCTATCTATGGAGGTAATTGGTCTGGTCCAACCCTTACAAGATAATACCTACTGACAGGTGTGTGCCTCAGTGCCTTTACTGATGTGTTGGTTAAAGGAAAACCCTCATACTGTAAATTCAGTCCTGGTTCTCCAGGTCACAGCTACCTGTCTTGGCTCATTAAAATTATAACAAAAAGGAAACAACTCAAATATTAGACTGGTTTCAATGCTGTAACGCAGTGACTGACCTTCCAGTTCCTCATGACTGTCAGCTACAACAGGAAGATCAATACAATATTAACATGTAACATGAAGTAGAAGATCTACAGTAAATCTTAATATAACTCTGAATACAGGACTAATCTACCTTTCAGAAACATCACACACATAAATATAGCAGGATTAAGAGAAAGGAATAACAAGTATAACACAGAACACAAATAAAAGATGGTTAAAAAAATCTGCAAAAGAGAAGAGGAAGGATTTAAAATCCTGAAAATATGTTAAAGGTGTTCTAATTGATTAGTTTGAAGTTACAGGTATTGCAATATGGTACACAATAACATACAAATAAAAAAGCTAGCAGACGTACGTTTGAATACTTACACTCACACAGAACCTAGTTAGTTACTTTCAGTACCTGAAAATTAATGCCATAACCCAATACATACACACACTTCAATACTTAAAACCTTTGGACGACAGATTACCTAACTTTTTAACATAAAGTAACAAGAGAAGGGGTACAGGAACGATGATGGGATACACAAATAAAAGGGATGGGAAAGGAACAAGCCACAAAGGTGAGGAGATAATGTGTCAATGATTGACAGGAAAAAAAGAATAGACAGATGAAGGAATAGCAGAAAAAAAATTATTTACTCCTATGCATACGCACACACGCACACACACACACACACACACACACACACACACACACACACACACACAAAGGTAACAGTTACCATAATTTTCTGAGATCACACAGTTATGTTAATGTCTAAAACTTGTGTCATACAAACAAAGTTGTACTTGTTCACACCTTGAAGGCTTATAGGGGGAGGAGACATACAACCCCCCTCATTCCTAACCTTGGCACTAGATGGAGTGGTCAACTGCACACCCTGACTTTTTTATGCCCAGGATAAGAACCCTGGTGCCCATTGAGTAGGAGGCTGCAGGGTGGGCTCCAGTGCCAGTCCGGACAATTTTGGTGAAGTGGAAAACCTCTTGGCCCTGCCATGGTAATTTTGGGTGGGCACAGTGTGGGGCTTAAAATCTCAATCTTCTCAAATTGCTTCTAATGAATTTTAATGGTGTAATTACACTCAGTGTGTAAAAATACCAATAGTTTACATCATTGTGTAAAAATAACAAGAGTTTGTATAACAAATGACAAGAGTTTTTGTTGTACTTTCAATGAGCATTATACTAGTTGCATTATATACACAAAAAAGTACCAGTACTGAGAGGTTAACTGGGTGGCACAAGGGGTGATCACTGTGGGCACACCCATCAAAATTCACACCTTTCTTATATCTCTGTGAATTTCCTGACATATCAGCTGTTAATCTTTGTCACTTTTAAGTACAACTAGAACATGTTACACTGAGTGTCCAGGTTTTCAAGAGAGTAAGTGCTCACACAGTGGTCGTCCAAACAGTAACACCAAGTAGACGCGTATGTGGATAAGAAAACTAGCCTTGAAGGTAATGAATCAATGACGAAAAATGATAAATTACACAAAGCACAAGTTTGGGGCTCAAATTCTACAACATACTCAAAACAAAGTTTTTTACCAGCATCAGGATCCCGTGCAACACCAACAGTTTTCACTTGATGCAATTCCACTGAAGTCACAGAGTCAGCTTCCTTGCCCTCAAATACCAGATATCTGCACAGATAACGAAAATATTGAAAGATGAAGGACATTTATGTCAGATTGCACTGGTACCTTAGTTACAATCTGCTGTTACAGCATACTAAAAATTAAAGGACTGTGGATATGCCATCAACTGCTCAGAAAAAAAATATTCTCTGAATAAGTGATGGTATTCACCTGTTCTAAAAGTCCCCCATTGATCATCACATCCAACCAAAGTCAGTCCAGTCCATAAACCCACAATTATTTTTCATGGATCCGCTTTGAACACCATTCACAGACATATTCAATGGTACAGCCAATATATATTGACAGCATAAATAACTTTGCTGGGTCTGTAATGGAGGCCGGCGAATAGAGAATCACACAAAACAAAACTGCTGACAACAGAGCGAATGGAGTGTCTGTCTGCATTAAAATGTGTTTATACTACAATAATATTACTGGCCATGACTTACACTGTCAATTAAAAGTAGTGTCCTCAAACATCCAAGCACATTTCACATAGGTGTAAAAATGGGGTGACATGCCAAAATTCACTTCTCATTATATGCATGGCAAATTGTGATTTGTAAAACATCCAAAGTGTATAGATTATTTATGTGAACTTTCTGATACTGACAGCTGCCTCAATATCCCAGAACATAACAACGCCAAACAACACCATGTGCACATCTGCATATAAGCTATCTCCATTCTGAATAAAGGTGCTGTATATCATTTCCTAGATTCAGTGTTTACTCACTTCAGTGTTTTGATTCATGTATCATCCTGTGCAGTAGCAACATGGATCAAAATCAAAATTCTGCTACCATATTTTGTGGTGGTGATAAATTTTCCAAGACGTAAGATGATACAGTAGTTTGAGCCCTTACTAACCACACATCTTACCAACTATAGTCCACTAAGTATACACTACTGGTTGCTCTTGAAAATCACTATTACAACAATAATGTAATACCAATACATATAAAAATACAACTGAATACAATAGCTTGACATAAACGCATTACAGATAAGCCTGGCTAATAACAGTACAACTCACTTTTTGAGCCTCTGTCAATGACAGGTGATGATAAAGAACTCTGTCCAGCCAAAGCAGCAGTTTACACTAGAAACTCCCAACTCAAATTTTTCACTTAACTGCAGATTTTGCTTTCATTGCTAATACCATTTCTTTCTATTTTCCAGCCATTTATCCACATTCTCATACACCTAACAATTATACTTCCACAATAACTGAATCACACCAAAAGTCCTGCAAATGACAAACCAAACCACATGTTGCAGTAAAACACATGCTGGGAAAGGTCAAGTTCCTATTAACCCTTTAAATGCCAAATTAAATCCCATCTGCCATTTGCTGACATTATTAGGAGCTCACCATATTCTCCACGTTAGCAAGATAAGGGTTAACCACTTCTCACTTCCTTCCCCATTTTCTACCTCCTTCCCCCCCCCCTCCCCCCCACACATGCCCCAACCAATGACACAGCTGCAACCTTGTTCAACTGCAGGAAGTTATGACAGCCTAGTTCAGACATGCCTACAGTTACAAATATGCACAGTTTTACACTAATCCCACTCATGCCACCCACCAATTAGATCACTTTATCTTACTGGTGTGAAATCTGAAAGCAGTGATATAAAAACAGAGTGGCATACTCATATAATGCAGGAAAGGGTGAGCCTTTCACTGAGGGGGGCACTTGTTTGTTACATTAGCTATAAGGGGAATATGGCGTTCTTACACTCCGTAATGGTTAGTACAAGAAACCTAGCTTGCCAGCACTGGGAGGTACTTTAAGGTTGGGAGTTAGCACTAAAGAGGTTGAAAAAAATGTACAGATTCCTGCAAACCATAAAACCTATGCACAGCTGATCAGCAGTGTACTGCAATTGGTTTTTTATGCACCCATTTCTGGACAGACATCTGATAACACTTCCTTGTCCTTCTTCAATGCAGTTACTGCCTTCCCTAATGATTCATCATCTTCAGCACAGATCAGCAGCTGATGTGTTCCACACCTCTCGACAATAAGCAACACGGGGTCCAATTACGTTATGTCTGCAGTTCATGACTGAACACACACTCCCCCATCAGAACAAGGGGAAAACTTTTTCAATGATTTGGTGACCTTGATATGCTACATGGAAAAACTTCAAATGTTGGGAACTTTACAGTCAGGAGGGGCATGAGGAATATAGAGTACGGTATCTCCACCTTCCTCTTTACTCTTACAGTGTTAAGTATGGGCTACTAATAATGAAGTGTATTTCAATCCTAATTCTATAAACTGGAATGCTGTGTATTTCTCAAAAAAGTCACTGGCAAACAAACACACCAGGCTTCTCACTGATGATCTTCCATTCTTAAGAAATAATGAAAGCTCTAAAATTAGATTATAATCGCAATATAATTTTTACTAATAATTACTTATAGTAATTTTCGTATTTTAAGTGCATAAAACAAAATACATTTTTCTGGAAGTAATAAGATGTTTACTTTTAACAAATGATTTGTAGTTTGTTCAGAGTTCACAGATTTTCAAATGACCTTCAGCAATAAAAGGTTGCTCCACACTATTCTAGGACTTCCCTAATGGCATACTCTACCGCACAGCTGAAAACAAGGAATTCCCTCCTTTCAAACTCCTTTGAATAAGAAATCCATCAGCAAAATATTTCAAAACACAAAGTCTCTTATACAAACATATATATAAATAATATACAGCCAGGATAGCTCAGTCAGTATAGCGATTCGCTATGGGCTGGACGGTCCAGTAATTGAATCCCGGTGGGGGCGAGATTTTCTGCACCCATCCAGACTGGCCCTGGGGCCCATCCAGCCTCCTATACAATGGGTACCGGGTCCTTCCCAGGGGTAAAGCAGCTGGAGCATGGCATTGATCAACCATGCCCATCTAGCACTGAGGTTCAGGAAAGAGTAGAGCTATACCTCTACTCCTCCTCTGGGCCTTCATGGCCTGTTCTAGGGTGAACTTTACCTTTATAAATGATATGATGATTGCCAAAGAGAATTTTTATGCAGCGTTTTGATTAACCTTTTGGCGCCGGAATTATATTTTTAATTTTAGCACATCCAGTATATAAAATGTGAATAATACAGGAACCAAATATGCTAGAATTATGAAACAAACTGCATTTTGAAGAGGAATAAACTGAGAGTATATACAGTGTTTAAAATATTCAGTAACTATATTTGTTGAATAAATATATAAAATGCAACATTTAGAGGTTAGCGGTGCGGTACAACCACTATAGTCGACGTTAGGCGTCAAAAGGTTAAGTATGGTGTATGCATAAAAACTAGTGTTTTTACACACACACAAAAAACAGTCTAGTTTTTACAAACACGCCTATCTTAAACAAAATGTTGCATAAGAATTCTATCTAGCAATTGTTCTTATTAATGCAAACGTAATAAATGAGGAAAGACAGACATACCACAGTACAGACAAGTCCCATTCTACACAATTTCTTTTTGCGTGGTTTTGCTGTAACACGCCTTGAAAATATACATCACTTCTCAAATTTATGCTATAATTTTCAGCTTAACATGATTTGGCATAGACAATCTGTGACAGTACTTATCTTCTGTCATAGGCTAACAGAAAGTGACGTCACTGTCACGCCATCAGTCACATGTACAGGCTGATCATGTTGGTGACATAATCACATGGCTCATTTAGTTTCCTCTTACACAACATTGGTTTTGTACACCAACATGGTGAGAACATAAATCTATGTCAGCTACTGCAATCCAAGTGAAAAATCAGCAAAAGAAAATCAGTACTGAAGAGAAATTAGATGTAATAAGCCAACTTGAAAAAGGTGAATGAATTGTTGGCACATGCCGACATGTTAAGTTCTTTCATAGTACAGTACATACAATTTGTAGTAACACTGACAGAATTAAATAAAGTTCTAAGTGTTTAGATAACATTAAATGGCAACAATCTGAAACAGGGACTGCTTAGGTAGCAAGACAACCACTGTACTAACAGACTGAACTGCACCAAAACCTATGGTTGTGTGTCTTTTACATTTTTACTGCATTAAACATAAATAAAAATACTGTACGGAAATGTATGTATACTGCACGGTATATATACTGTATATACAGCACATATATGGTGGAGAGGAGAGGCATATACAGGGTTTTGGTAGGGAAACCTGAGGGAAAGAGACCACCTGGGAGGACCAGGTGTAGATGGGAGGATATTAAGATGGATCTTCAGGAAGTGGGATGTGGGGGTATGGACTGGATCGAGCTGGCTCAGGATAGGGACAGGTGGCGGACACTTGTGAATACAGTAATGAACCTTCAGGTTCCATGAAATGCTGGGAATTTCTTTGCTAGCTGCAAACTGGTTAGCTTCTCAAGAAGGACTCTGCTCCATGGATTAAGTAAGTATAAACAGTACAATACTTGACAGGTCTGTACGTCCACTAGTGGTACAGTCATACACTACATAGGATAAGGTCAATCCCCTAACCCCCAGGAAATACATTGTTTTAAATGGGAATTTTGTGTTCAATTTGCACAATTTCTATTTGTGTGACCCTTTCAGGAACATAATCCTGGGATAAAATGAGACCTGTGTGTATGACAAGAGTTTGTCACTGAAAAAATTTGTTTGTAGACAAAATCAGAGTGTTACATACCTATGATCTTGTGACAGCTTGCAAACAAGATAGTTGACAGAATCAGAACCAGGTGACAGCCTCTGATCCAGGATAAAAGTAGCACCTGCAAAGTATATACTAAATTCTGTGCAATGCTTACTGTGCAAAATTAAATCATCACTCAAGTTCTTTTTTTAATTTTTTTTAACAAAACTGCATCTTATACAATTTGAAACTTTCATGGCAACTAAATTTAATAATACACTTTTGGGCAAGCAGTGCTAGCCCAATAAACTTTTAATGAACAATGCATCACCTTCAGACATTATACCATGTTGAATCAGAAAAGTTTGAGGATAATTATGAATGGTGGGGTGAAAAATATTTTGGAGACAGTAACTGCACTATATTCAAAGGTACTAACTTGACATTTTTCACAAGTGACAAAGAGAACAAAAGTGAGGACTGTTAATCACAAAGCTGAGATCAAAACTGGCATCCTCCTCAATACAAATATGGAGAACAAATCCCACCAAAATATAAAGAACCACTAAAATGTTAACTGCAATGGGGAGACAAAGATGTGCAAACAGTTATTTTCAGCATGCTATCATGCAATACAAATAAATGACATTAAACATTTGATCAGTAAAAGTAACTTGATAAAAACAAATTTTATTTACCACTGGTCAGTGTTTTGAGCTGTTGATCAAAGAAATTATTTTCCTTATTTGTAACCAAAGCACATCTGTTGCAAACACGAACAGGATCTACAAAACACATTCGGGGAAGCCCCATCTTAGTATCACAACAGGACCCACAGTATATTTGTCCACAACGGCGACAATGGTGCTGCAAAAATAAAAGCAGACATAAAATCTATTCCCCATTGTTAGAAGCAAACATAACATAAACTATGCCAGTAGTATCACTGGTACACATACAAGTGACATGAAATGATATCTAATGGCACATTCATATGTACTGAAGTGACTCTAGTCAGTAACAACAATGAAAATAAAATGTCAAGTCAATGAGAATGTTTAAACTTTATACTGCACATATCAGTGCATTTGATATATCTGTCATATATAAATTCCAACTTACTGCATTTATTGACAAACAATATATACGTTGTTATGTTTTATAGTATATATTCCCCTACATGTTTCAGCTTAAATAAGCCACCTTCAGGGGGGCTTAATTACAAAGGAAAAACAACATGCACACTAACATAAAGGCACATCACCCTCAAATATATAGTGCAACCATGTATAAAATTTGGGAGCCATGTCAATAAATTTACATAATTAAAACACATAAATAAAACTAGAGATTAATGTTTCCATGCATGATGCTAAAATTAAGTTTCTTAAGTTACATATTTGGGCACAAATTCACCCAAAAACAAAATACAATATCTGACATGCTCTAGATAATAACACAAAACTGCAATATATCTTCACAGTCACATTAAGTCAGGTAATCAGTCTTTCACAAAATTACATTTTCAGTACTGATACAACTACCAATATTGTGACCACATATACCCATCCTTGCATCTGATATGTAATTAATGTTATAAAGGTAAAATAATCACCTTTACAGGCCTATGGGAGACCCATAGCATTACATGAGGTTGAAGCTCCCAGATTTCTAGATAATCCCCTGAATCGGCCATGAATTCGGGTTATCAAAACCCGTAACGCAATGTATTCTAATTCAACCGATGCAACTGGCCTGTGTCTTATAAGATTACCCCAAAATAAGTTTAATGACAAACTGTTAATTTCTTACCCTTCTTGTTAAAAAGTCAAATTTCGCCCTGCACTCTGTGCAGCTTGCACTCTGGAAGATAAACATTCGTACCATTAAAATGTGTATGGTTTACGTATCCCTTCATAATAACACGTAGTAAGAGTTAATTTCATCTTTACACGCACCTCGCTATCTGGAATCCATTGTGGTTCACATAGAAGAAACGGACTTCTATATTCATCATTTGTAACTACGATTCTGAGTCCAGATTTCGATTTAATCAACTTTTTAGAACAACCACCTTCCATTTCTAAATCGCCCATGTACTGGAATCATGCAATCTGATAACGCGAACGAATCTCAGAGAATAGAAGATACCAATATTCACAATCAACTGCCTTCATTTCGTTTAGTGAAATTCATCCAAAACACTTGAAAGTACTATGTATAAGTCATACTGTCTTTTTATTACTATTGTCAGAGGACAATTTTGTATTCAGTGCAGTACGTGACGCATGTAAAATGTTTTGACATAACCATGATCATGGATCAGGGGTCTCTGTATGTGATTGTATTGGCTTATGATCTGTGAAGTTGGAACGAGTGCAGGATGTTGGTGGATTGAATATGCGTTGATCCGAATTTTCGTTTTTAATTATAAACGACACAGAGTTACTAGACAACGAAATAATATCGCTTGGTGGCCGGTTACTCTTACTAGTTAGAAGAAACTGGCGTGACACGAATTTTGTGGGGACTAAAATAACTTGTGCGTGGTGGTGTACTGACGACTAGGAGAAACATGGCGGCAATAGTGAAGGTAATGAATAGCTGCCATGCTATAAATTGTAGAAGAGCTGTGGTGCATCAAATTGTAAGGAATAACTGGAACAGGGATTGGAAACCGGGCCCTTATCCCAAGACTCCTGAAGAGAGAGCTGCAGCTGCAAAGAAGTACAACTTATCTCCTGAAGAATATGAGCCATATCCAGATGATGGCATGGGACATGGAGATTACCCTAAGCTGCCAGATACGTCGGTCGAATCGAGGGACCCGTATTATCCATGGGATTTTCCAGAGCACAAACGAAATTTCGGAGAACCAATGCATGTTAACGTGGATATGTATGGCGAGGATCGCTTTGATGTAAGCTTAAAACCGAGATACTCGCTAACTCGTCAAGTTCTCTCGTTCCTTGGTGTCATAACTGCTTGTGCTGTCGTATATTATTGGTTTGAAGACAAGAAAATGTTTCGACCAGTATTGCCAAAACAGTATCCATACCAAGGACAAACTCATTACAGTTTTGAACCTGCTAGCTAATTATTCTGTATTGGATGTACATAATGTAGATATATATGTTTAAAGAGTTGACATAAGTAGATTCAGTAATGCTCCAGAAAGAATATGTAAACTTCTCAAAGTTGACTATGTTAAAAATGACTTCCTTAAGAATATGATTGTCAGTTTCTACATGCATTGCTAACTATCTGGTTGGGAAAATGAAGGTATTCTGTGAGATTTCAGTTAATCTGTTAATGAATTACTGGATGAATGAAATGGAATATGTTTGAGTGAAGAAAGACAGAATACGTTTCATGTCAGTGGCTTTAAGTTTCTTCTTCACAGAAGTTGCCTTTCATTGTACACCATAAATAAATATATTAATGGGAACTTTAACATTATTTCTTTATTGGATTCTGGAAGCCATTAACCTTGTGACTTTGCGATGTACAATGTATATCAGAGATATCGCCGTTTTGAATAATTTTGCAGACATGTTATTGATTTTGAGACATAATTGTATTTCAAATTGATATACACAATCTGATGCTCAGAATTGTGAATGTTTAAAGAGCATTTTAATTAAGATCGTGGTCCACTTTTCACTTTTATTTGCATAGAATGCTTCTCCACAAAATAAAGTGAAAGGTGGACTCCTAGCTAACATGAAAGTTATATTCAGTTTGTTTACTTTTATTCCATATTTTCTAGCAACTACATAAGAGAATAATAAATACAGCTCTCCAGCACATACCCAGTTTTAGGATTAGTATAAATATATATTTACATGCAACTTGTGAACATAAGAAAATAGTTAATAGCTGTAACTCGGTACTACACACCCAGTTCCAAATTTATTTGACATTGCTTTCCTCCAGGCCTCCCTATTACAAAGATCCTCCTTTCAATCTGAAGTACTCAGAAAACAGTTTTAATAATATAAAGTCCCTTTTTACCTTCAGTTGGTTTCAGCCTTCATGATGTGTATAACATTGTATGGTTGAGATTTCAGCTTTATAAAAAGACATACATGCACTGTGTTGTAGGTAAAATATTCGTTCCTTAAATATTTTATAATGTCTGGTGATGGCTTTCTGTTAAGGCCAAAACATGTCCATTGTAGGGCACGTTTGGCACACGCGCAGAAACCAGAATTGGTCTTTCAGTGAAACAGACGAGTCCATTTAAATTGGCGGGGGGAGTCAGTTCAGTCGACTACTGGCAGCTGAGGTGTGCACATCAGCGGTAGTAATGCTTGATACACCGTGTTCTGAGATAGAGTGCAAGACTACTGGCTACCCACTCCACTTGCACGTTTCCCCTTCACTTCCCCTACCGTGCATCACTGTGTGCCATCGGGTTTCAACTGAGCTTTACCATACTCTAATGTATTACACAGTTGTGATTGGCTGCCCTCTGGTCCATTGTTACTTATTCATCACAATGGGATGCCACACATAGAGAATCTTAATATCTGCTGCCATCAGAATGTTTGATATTTTTATTGCGCGTGTATATATATGTATGTAGTATACAAAGGCAGTTATTTTATTGTGTACTATATAATGCTGACAGCTGTGTCTTTCATGTTCTCTCCTCACACTCGCATCATGTGTTACTGGATTTGATTAAGTTGAATGCCACATTATATGTTTATGCAAATAGTTTTAAGCCTATAAATATTTAGTCCCTGCATAATATAACAAAAATTTTATAATACCATTTTTCCCAAGATTTTGATGTCACATTATGAGGTAATTCTGAAAGCAAACTTGACTGCTTCATACAACCACATCCAGTTTATGGAAAGTAGCTAGTCTCTTTATCCCCCATAAGGAACATCAATGTGCGCTGAGTAGATATTATTAGTGACAAAGTGATGCTTAATCTGCAGCTGAAAGAAATGTGTATTTGAAGGTGCATACTCTTGAGAAAAACCTTTTTCACTGTTTGGAATTGACAGCTGACCATACATTATGTAGCTGATCAGTGTTACTGTAGTAGCAATTGAGAAGCAGGAAACAGGTTGCAGTTGCTGTTGACTTATAAACAAACTGAACCTGAAAGTCAGAAAGAGCATGGGATTTGTGTCAATTTTTTTTTTTAATTTTAACTCTCTCTTCATAACGTGGGATCCTCTAAATTGCAAGTACTTACAAGCAGTCCCCGACTTTTGTACACAGTTCATTCCTCAATATGTATGAAAGTCAAGCAATAGACTATATATGTTATAATGGGTATTCCATTCCCATTGCTGAAAAAGTACATGAAAATCCCTATTTATGGGCAAAAACAAAACAGTTGTAGCAAGTTACGGTACCTTCATGCATGAATTCAACCAAGGGTAGTAGTGTAACATTCCCATCACACAAGCAAATATCCTCCATTATTTTGATGGCTATGTAAGGTATGGCAAATGAACTAATAAGCCATTAGTAACCTTAACATTGTTGATTAAAACATTTCCCTACAGTACAATGGCCATATTCTGCAAACAAATTACTGATTGCTATCATCATGATGTAGGTCAGCTTTCGTACATCAGATTGCATTATCAGAGTATATGGCCAGGATAGCCAAAAACAAAGAACACATGGCCTCACCAAAATCAGCCAAAATGAAAACACCCATCCACACCAACACCAAAGTTTTCACCTGGGTATAAAATACAAGCAGCACAATAAACTTTCCAGAGTTAGGCCGTGCCTCAAATTATACTTATCTTACGTACCCCTACTAGCACTGTTTTTCATGGCTTGACAGCCCTGGTGGGCCTAGGCCTCCTCATTTTTGAGGCTTTGTGCTCACACTTGGGCATGGATTACACGGGTTTACTCTACATGCTAGACACCAGCAAGTTCACTATCACCTTTAAACTCATTGTAATTGATACAGCCAGTAAATGCCTTGTGGTAAAACAATAAAATTCTTCAGCTCATTTCTCAGATGTCAACTGAACTAAAGCACTACTAACTGATTGCTCACCCTTTTAATTCCTACATGTAATAGGCATGGCTAGTTGACTCGGTGCTCGCCGACTAGCTGGCAAGTAGCACGTAAAGTAGCCTCATGTAATCCCTGCCTTAGACACACCACATTTGGTAGGACTCCTCTGGACAAGTGATCAGCCCATAGCAGAGACCTCTTCCTGAGAACACTCACAAGAGACGGACATCTGTGCCCCCAGCAGAATTCAAACCAGCAGTCTCGGTGTGTGAGTAGCTGCAGAACCATGCTGTACCAAGCGGCCAGTGTGATCGGCCTTCCTGGCATTTAGTAGACACAAAATACACTTCCGGACTTAGTTTTACAGCACCACTGTGCAATAATATGAACTGTTTGTTCATTTGCTGTGTACAAAAGTCTGAATTCATTGTGTGAAAGATGGAATGGGGTGGTAATTTATAACGTATGAAAGCGTGGGCTGTACGATATACGAATGTCTAAGTCGATGACAGTCTGTATTCACATGATCTGAAGTCTGCTGTCGGAAATCTTTAAATTTGTAACTACTGCAACAAATATAGGAATTCATAATTCTGTGGCAGTGGTGGATTAATTACAGGAATATTACATTGGACACTGTCCATTGCCTTAGATATACCTGCCATACAAAATGTTCCACTTGTTATCAGGTAAAAATAATATAAAACCTAATTCTGTTGCATTCATTAGGTCAAGACTGGGGACAGGATTGTATTGACCTGATTGACCCAACAAAATAGGTTCTGTATTAGTTGTACCTGATAGACAAAAGTACAGCCACTGTACAAAACTTTGTGTACAGCAAGTATACCTCAAGCAGTGAATGTTAATTGTAATTTTCTTATAAAGCAACAAAAATCCTATTGCTAGACCCTTCCTCATCCAGTTCACATCATCCACTACTTATACAATGTAGTTGTGATTTATTTAATCACACTGTCAGTAGTTCAGACTTTGCAGTCAAGTGTTAGGATAGTAGATGAATAATGAATTGTTAATGTGGAAAGTAGTAGTTTTGGCCCAATTTGAAATATTAGCTCTTGCCAGGAGGAACTGGGGAAAGCCATGTAAAACTTCAGCCAATACAGCCAGTGTCTGAGACCAGACTTGGATTTCGGACTTTCTAAATACAACATAGCAGTGCTACTCAGATGTGATATTTGGTCCCATTTTGTTGGGTGATGACTTTAGGCAAACCCGGCACTCTACGCTTACACCTCATGTAGACTGTGGTTAGTGCATAGCACAAAGTGTTAATATAGAGTCTTTGTGGATATAGCACAACCACAGCTACAAGGAAGAGACAGGATAGTAATGATTTACTGAAAGGCTTCCAAAATTACTTTATTTTCACAATAAAATACTCAAAATTTACCTTTACAATGTCACTTGTCATATGTATGCTTGTAATGAAGGTGTTACTATGTAATATGCTTTGGGATTTCACACTTCTGCTGGCCCATCATTTGTATCTGCTGCCATTGCTTCTCTGTTTTCATAAGTCCAGAAACCATTCAGATCTATAAGGATGCTTATCATGGTATCTCCTTGGCCACTGAAAAAAATTAATGTAAAATCCCACTGTAAAATCTGTCTTTAAATTCAAGAAACATTTACACCATGAGCCATAATGTGACAACATAATGCAGGGAAACCTGCCACATTGCAAATGATACACAACACAGAGCAGATTTGTTCAAATGACATTGCTTGTTAGTAAGCCATGTTATATCCCAGAAGAATAGGTGGATGGTCAAATGGATAAAGCTGCTGTGTCAGAGAAATACACACTCTAGGACAAGTATCAACGCAGAAAAACCAGCTGGTTCTGGGGTGAGTTCTTACTGGCAAGAGAGTTTGCAGTCTTGATGAATTGAATTTTTATAGTGTCCTAATGATTTACAGGACAGTAAGTCCTTGATTTACAAATTCTTTTACACTTAAAGAACGTTTTGTAAGTCAAGGGCTCATTTGAAACAGCTTTTCCCAATAAGAACTAATCCCTCTTTCAAACAATCCTTCATTATGTATGTCCTCAATATTCAGTACCCCAACAAATTCTGTGACAGTACAGACCATAAGCTTCATTCAAGAAGACAGCTGGAGAGAGGAGGAGGAAGAGGATTAACCCTTCAGTGTGGATTGACGAGCACTGCTCGTCATGGGGAAAACATCACCTGTCGTGGAATGACGAGCACCACTCGTCATGCGCACGCTTTCACTCATTCGTCTATATCTCGACAACA
>Ga0123355_10005787_pt1 | contig 18172 bp, 12 predicted proteins | sample TergutEmb28metaG_3_FD_89872 | JGI IMG/M metagenome (GOLD analysis project Ga0123355, IMG submission 89872) | Embiratermes neotenicus P1 segment gut microbial communities from Petit-Saut dam, French Guiana - Emb289 P1 | ecosystem: Host-associated > Arthropoda: Insects > Digestive system > Gut ... | reverse complement strand
TGAAGCCTTGCGCAAACAACTCGTTCCCGATATTTTGCGAGATATTGAGAACAACCGGCAGGATATTGTTGAACTGTTGAGCCTCGAAATTCTGAAACGTTATTTCTACCAAAAAGGACAAATCGAATTCTCGCTTCGCAACGACCAAGATTTGGAAATTGCGCTCGAAATGCTTCGTTCGCCTGAAAAGCATCGGAGGATTCTTGAGGGGAAAGCGGAGTAATTTGTACCTTTGCTTGCTATAAAAATATAAGAAATAATTCGCTAATATAGAATTGAACCAAAAATTATGATAACAGTAAAAAATATTCACAAAAGTTTCGGCGAATTGCAAGTTCTCAAAGGAGTTGATTTGCAAGTTAATAAAGGCGAAATCATTTCGATTGTTGGTCCGAGCGGTGCGGGAAAAACAACGCTCTTGCAAATTATCGGCACATTGGATAAAGCCAATTCGGGACAAGTTTTTATCAACGGAATTGACACAAGCAAGCTGAACGAAAAAGAAATTGCCGCTTTTCGCAACAAAGAAATCGGTTTTATTTTTCAGTTTCATCAGTTATTGCCCGAATTTTCGGCGGTGGAAAATGTAATGATATCTGCGTTGATTGCACGAAAAAGTCCGATGGAAGCGGAAAAAAAAGCAAAGGAATTACTCGATTATCTGCAACTAACCGAGCGATACGAACATAAACCATCGGAACTTTCGGGAGGTGAAAAACAACGTGTCGCCGTTGCTCGCGCACTGATGAACAATCCTTCAGTGATTTTGGCAGACGAGCCTTCGGGAAGTTTGGACTCAAAAAACAAAGACGAATTACACAAACTTCTTTTCGATTTGCGCGAAAAATTCAACCTAACAATCATCATCGTAACGCACGACAAGGAATTGGCTTCGCTTTCCGATAGAGTGCTGGAAATGATTGATGGGAAGTTTATTTGAAAAGGATTTTTACAGAATTTCAAAAAAGTTTGTATCTTTGCACAACAAAACTCAATTTCACAATGAACAAAATTTTAACTTCAACCATCTTGTTATTTGCTGTAATATATTTGCAGGCACAAAATCTTTACGTTCAGCCTGTCGGAGGCGGAGAACAAACGCCGTTTGCATTGGCAGATAAGCCGAAAATTACCTTTGGCGATGGAACAATTACCATTGATGGAACAACATTTCAACTAACCGACATTCAAAATTTGTCGTTTGTCCGAAACGAAAACCAGACAAATGTTACCACATTGAATTTCGACGGTAAAATTTTTCTTTTCCCAAATCCTGTGCAAGACGAATTGCAGTTAGACATTCGAATTCCTGCGGAAGGTTTGTCTTTTCGCGTTTTTGATATAAACGGCAGACTGATGAGAACAGAAAAAATCAATTCGGCAACAACCACAATCAACGTGCAAGATTTCCGCAGCGGCATTTATATTTTCAAAATTGGCCAAAACGGCAAACCAATTCAATCATTCAGAATAATAAAACAATAAACCACAATGAAAAAATTTATCTCCATTATTTTCGCAATCGCCTTGTCGTTTGGCGTTTTTGCACAAAGCGATACCCTATTTATCCACAAAGGCGGACAAATAATTTCTGAGTATGCTGTCGCAGAGATAGACAGCATACTGTTTTTCCGCACGCAAGCCACTACGCCATTGCCAAAAGATACGGTTTTTATAACTCTTCCGCCAGATACTGTTGTGCTTATTGACAGTGTGTTCATAACACTTCCGCCTGATACTATTGTGCGTATTGATACGGTTATAGTTGTGCATATTGATACAGCTACTTTAATTGTAACTCCTCCACACCAAACCACATATGATTTTGGCGAAGCATTTAGAATCGCAGGTTTAACAATACACAAACTTTCTGACAATCAACCAATTCCTGTTACTAACTTTACTCTCACCTTGAATGGCGAAGTTATAGAAAATGGCAATAATATTCGTGTCGAAACTGCTGAAAATGTTTTGTCTGTTATTGTCAATGGCAGAATAGTCGCACTTTTTACCATTACCGTTACTTTCTGTCCAACCACCACCGACCCGGGCGTTGTAATAAACGGTGTTCGTTGGGCAACTCGCAATGTAGATATGCCGGGAACTTTTGCCGAAAATCCCGAAAGTTTGGGAATGTTTTACCAATGGGGCAGAAATATCGGTTGGAGTAGCACCGACCCGTTGATAAATTCTAATGGAGGTACTGTATGGAACAATTCTGCGATTTCAAGTGGCGTGTGGACGAGTTTCAATGACCCTTGTCCCCCCGGATGGCGCGTGCCGACTCGTGCCGAAACTGAAACTATTCACGGAGAAAATGTTATTTCCGATTGGACGACCGTAAACGGTGTAAACGGTCGCATATTAATCGACATAAATACAGGTAACAGCCTTTTCTTACCTGCTGTGGGTTGGCGCAATAATAATGGTACGCTGAACAACGTAGGAACGGTTGGCTTTTATTGGAGTAGTGCGTCCAACAGTTGGTCACGAGCGTGGGTATTGGAGGTGAATAATAGCTTTATGTCCGCAGGTACGGAGTTGAGCGACAATGTGAACGGGCTTAGTGTACGGTGTGTTATAGAATAAAATTCGGATTTTGCTAAACCTGTTAAGTTTCAAAAACTTAACAGGTTTTTTTGTGAATAAGCTCAAAACTTTCCGCAAAAAAATTTCTCCTCACGCAAAAAAAACCCTAACTTTACCGCTCAAATTAAAGCCAGCCGAATATGACCCAATTCGTTCATTTACACGTTCACTCGCACTATTCGATACTTGATGGAATGTCTGCCGTTACTGATTTGGTGGACAAAGCCGTGAAAAATAATATGCCCGCCATTGCGCTTACCGACCACGGAAATATGTTCGGTATCAAGGAGTTTTGCGATTATGTGAAAAAAATCAATGCGAAAACAAAAAGTAAAATTGCCGAGCTGGAAAAGGAAATTGCTAATAAAAATCTTTCCGAAAGTGAAATCGGTGCGCTAAACACCCAACTCGAAAAATTGAAGCAAAAAAAGCCGTTCAAACCGATTATCGGATGCGAAGCTTACGTTGCAAAACGCGGACTTGCTCGAAAAGAAACACAGGAAGACCGAAGCGGTTATCATTTGATTTTGCTCGCCAAAAATAAAACAGGCTACAAAAATCTTTGCAAACTCGTTTCCATTGGTTTCATCGAAGGAATGTACTACCGTCCGCGCATCGACCGCGAAGTGATTGAAAAGTACAGCGAAGGACTGATTGCTTGTTCGGCTTGTCTTGGTGGTGAAATTCACAAACATATCGAAAACGGAAATTTGGCGGAAGCCGAAGAAACAATTTTGTGGTACAAAAGCATTTTTGGCGACGATTATTACATCGAACTGCAACGTCACAAAACCGACAAACCAAACGCCGATTACGAAACTTACGAAAAGCAAAAAACACAAGGCGAGGAACTTATCGCGCTTGCGCGAAAAACTAACACGAAAATAATTGCCTCGAACGATGTTCATTTCGTGGAGGAGGAACACGCCGAAGCGCACGAACGGCTGATTTGTTTAAGCACAGGAAAAGATTTGGACGACCCAAATCGAATGCGCTACACGAAGCAAGAATGGTTGAAAACATCGGCAGAGATGGCAAATATTTTTGCCGATTTGCCCGAAGCGTTGCAAAATACGCTCGAAATTGCCGATAAAATCGAGCATTTCAGCATTGATTCTGCACCTTTGATGCCGGCTTTTGAAATTCCGTCAGAATTTGGAACGGAACAAGAATATCGACAAAAATATTCGGAACAGGATATTTTCAATGAATTTACTTGCGATGAAAAGGGCGAAATTGTACTTTCTGACGAAAAAGCACAAGCAAAAATCGCCGAACTCGGCGGACTTGACAAACTGTACCGAATAAAACTCGAAGCCGATTATTTGGCACAAATCACGATGGTTGGCGCAAAGGCGCGATACGGCGAAAACTTGACCGATGAAGTGTTGGAACGGATTGACTTTGAACTTCACACGATGAAAACGATGGGTTATCCGGGATATTTTCTCATTGTGCAGGATTTTATCAATGCGGCGCGCGAAATGAATGTTTCTGTCGGTCCCGGACGCGGTTCTGCCGCCGGCTCGGTGGTGGCGTATTGCTTGCGAATTACGGATATTGACCCGCTGAAATACGATTTGCTGTTCGAGCGTTTTCTTAATCCTGACCGAATTTCGATGCCTGATATTGATATTGATTTTGACGATGACGGTCGTGCGTTGGTGCTTCGTTGGGTGACGGAAAAGTATGGAAAAGAACGCGTTGCGCACATTATCACTTATGGAACGATGGCAACAAAGTCGTCGATAAAAGATGTTGCTCGTGTGCAAAAATTGCCTTTGGCGGAAGCCGAACGATTGACAAAACTTGTTCCGCCGAAATTTCACGAAGACGAAAACGGAAAAGCACCGAAAGTAAATATTTCAAACTGCATAAAATACGTTCCCGAACTGCAAGCGGCGCGCTATTCGAATGATGAAAACTTGTCCACTACGCTGAAATATGCCGAAATGCTCGAAGGCACAGTTCGCCAAACGGGCGTTCACGCTTGCGGAATTATTATCGGTGCAGACGATTTGACAAATTTCATTCCGCTCAGCACCGCCACCGAAAAAGGAACAAACGAAAGCATTCTCGTTACGCAGTACGAAGGCGAAGTTATTGAAGATGTCGGTTTGATAAAAATGGATTTTCTTGGACTGAGAACGCTTTCGGTTATAAAAGAAACGCTTTCTTACATAAAAAAACTGCACGGTATCGACCTTGACATTGATAATATTCCGTTGGATGATGCAAAAACTTACGAACTTTTTGGCAACGGACAAACCATCGGCACATTTCAGTTTGAATCGGCAGGAATGCAAAAATACCTGCGCGAACTGAAACCAACACAATTTGAGGATTTGATTGCGATGAATGCGCTTTATCGTCCCGGTCCGATGCAATACATTCCGCAATTTGTTGCCCGAAAACACGGCAGAGAAAATATCGAATTTCCGTTTCCCGAAATGGAAAAACGTCTGAAAGAAACCTACGGAGTTACCGTTTATCAAGAACAGGTGATGCTTCTCAGTCGCGATTTGGCAGGTTTTACGCGCGGTCAGTCGGACGAATTGCGCAAAGCGATGGGCAAAAAATTGATTGACAAAATGGAAGCCTTGCACACAAAATTTATCGAAGGTGCAACCGCTAACGGGTTTCAGCCGGTAAGCAAATTGGAAAAAATTTGGGCAGATTGGGCAGAATTTGCGAAATACGCTTTTAACAAATCGCACGCCGCTTGTTATTCGTGGATTGCGTACCAAACGGCTTATCTCAAAGCAAATTATCCCGCCGAATTTATGGCTGCCAACTTAACCCGAAACCGCGACGACATCACGGAAGTTGGCAAGTTTATGGACGAATGCAAAAGTTTGGGAATAAAAGTGTTGGGTCCTGACGTGAACGAAAGTGATTTGAACTTTACCGTAAACAGCGAGGGAAATATTCGTTTTGGTTTGGGCGGAATTAAAGGCGTGGGCGAAAGCGCAGTGCTTGCCATCGTGAACGAGCGCGAAAAAACCGGTCGATACAAAGGAATGTTCGACTTCATTGAACGCGTAAATCTCACTGCTTGCAACAAAAAAACCATCGAAAGTTTGGCACTTTCGGGCGGATTCGACGAGTTTTCGGACGTGAAACGCCAGCAACTTTTTGCCGAAAACAGCAAAGGCGAACTGGTAATCGAAAGCATTATTCGTTACGGAAATAAATTTCAAAACGACAAAGCGATGACAAGCAATTCGCTTTTTGGCGATATGGAAACCATCGAAATTGCCAAACCCGAAATTCCGTATGCGCCCGAATGGTCGATGCTCGAAAAGCTGAACAAAGAACGCGAACTTATCGGAATGTATCTTTCGTCGCATCCGCTCGACGAGTTTGAGTTTGAAATGAAGCATCTTTGCAACACCACATCCGCCGAATTGAAAGAGTTGGAAACAATCAAAGGTCGCTCGCAAATCCGAATCGGCGGGTTGATTACTAACATTCGCTACGGAACGTCCAAAAAAGGAAATCCGTACGGTGTTTTCACCCTCGAAGATTACAACGGTGCGCACGAATTTGCGCTGTTCGGGAAAAACTACATCGAGTTTGGAAAATATATGATAAAGGATTTGTATGTGTGCATTTCGGGCGTTGTGCAAGAGCGAGGTGCGGATTTTGGCTACCAAACACGCATTCCGAACACGCCGAAAGAATTGGAATTTGCCATTCGCCAAATTGACGAACTTGCCAATATAAAAACAAAATTCTTGAAAAGCATCATTTTGACCGTTCCGCTTCAACAACTCAACGATAATTTTGTTGAAACGTTTACCGAAACAGTAAAAACAAACAAAGGAAACACAAATCTTTATGTCGAAGTGCTTGATGAGGAATCGAACGACAAAGTGACGCTTTTCGCCCGCCAACATCGTTTGGAAATGAACAAAGATTTATATCAAATGTTTAAACGCTCGAAACGAGAAGGAAGTTTGTTGGGAATTGAAGTGAAAGGGTGAATTGGTTTAAATCACTTGCATTAGAAAAACATCTTTTTTCATCTGCTTTATGACAGTAAGAAGTGGCGGAATGTCGTTTTTCAGTGCATCAAAAACAACATCAGTATCAATTTCGAAGTAACCGTGCGCAATTCTATCACGCATTCCTTTGATGTTTTTCCAAGGAATTGATGGGTAATTTTGTAGCAACTGTTCGTTTGTATAGCGGTCAATTCGCTTTATCTCCTCGCCGATTACAATAAAACACATACAAATTCCGTTTAAGCGCAACATCCCGTCTGCCGATTTCAGCAATTCATTAATATCCGATAAACCGGCAGTGCTTTCAAGCAAATTTTCAATAACTTGCTCTACTTGCTCCAAAGTTTCTATTATCAATGTTTTATCACGCATAAATAATATCTTGCATAATGCGTTTAACAAAAGAAGGGCGTAAATTGTTGTGCTTTCTTATTACATCAACAGGAGTACCGAGAAACTTTTCAAGTTCCATTGGAAACTCCACAAGCGATTTCAACCCAAGAGATTTGCCTTCGTAGTAAATATCAATATCACTATTTTCCGTTTGTTCACCGCGAGCCACTGAGCCAAAAATACCGATGCGTTCAATGCCATACTCCAAAGAATGCAACTGTTTGAATTGCTTTAACTTATTCAGATATTCAGTTTGAGTTTGCATATTTGCATAAATTTAAACTTCTTATTTGCAAAGATAAATCTTTTTTCCAACATACCCAAAAAGCAAATTCAGTGATACAGAAATAAATAAAGATTTAATCAAATATTTAAACGTTCGAAACGAGAAGGGAATTTGTTGGGAATTGAAGTGAAAAGGTGAGAAAATTATTGTTTCATCGGAAAAAATCCATTGCTTATCGGGAATTTATTGCCATTCATCGATTTTAACTTGTTTGTTTGGCTTGATTTTTGATACCTTTGTGCCAAGTTTAAAATCAGGTTTAATTTTTCTCAAAAATGACACGATTATTTTTTACCTTTACCCTTTCTATAATAATTTTGTTTGCCTCTTGCACCGAGCGCATCCATATTAGAGTAGGTGATGCGCCGCCGCGCGTGATTATTTACGGATATATCACTTCCGACACAATACAGCATTCGATACGGATAACTCGCTCGGCACCGTTTTTTTCGACTGAAAGTCCGCGAGGAATAAGTAATGCCATTGTAACAATTTCGGACAACAACGGCAGAATTATACCGCTTCACGAATGTGTTCTTGAACCCGGCTTATATCTTACCGCGCCCGATGTGTATGGCGAGGAAGGAAAAACTTACACGCTGAATGTTTTGCTCGACAATGGCGATGAGTACCACGCAACGGCATTTATGCATCACGTCGTTGGCGAAATTGATTCGATAGGTTTGGAGGTTTCGCCCATTTTTCCGACTATGGTGCAAGTGCTTGTGTATGCGAGCGATGTTGGCGGAGATAATAATTTCAATTTTTTTGTCGCTATCAACGATTCGGTGGTGAATTCTACCATAGACGATTTTTGGGTTGTTCCCAACGAATTTTTCAATGCCGAGAATATGGAAGGAGTTGGTGTGCCGGTGTTTATTTTAAGACAAAATCCCGACCATCAAACTCGCAACGAAGTACTTCGTATCGGCGACAAGGTAACGCTCAGAATTGATGCCATTTCGCCCGAATATAGCACTTTTATTGCCAATGTACAGTCGGAAATTGGCGGGTCAAATCCGATTTTCGGCGGTCCGCCGGCTAATGTGCCGACAAATATCATCAGTTCGAGCGGTGCAACGCCTGCGCTGGGATTTTTCACGGCTTTTGCAAGTCGAAGTGCTTATACGATTGTAACGGAGGATTTTTCGATTGGGAATTGAAAATTATTTTTACTTGAACTTTATCATAAAAATGAAATATAAAACCCTATTTTTCACTCTCATTTTCTTTCTGTTTTGCCTCACCATTTCGGCGCAAAACAGACGATTTACCATCAGCGGAAATATTACCGACAGTTCAAACGGCGAAAATCTTATCGGCGCAACAGTTTTTGTTGAGGAACTTCAAACCGGCACAGCAACAAATGTTTACGGATTTTATTCGCTCAGCATTCCCGAAGGAAGGTATCAAATCACGGTTACTTTTGTTGGCTACGAACAACATTCGCAAATGGTAGAATTGACACAAAATACACGACTGAATATCAGACTTTCGCCTCAAACAAGTGCATTGGACGAAGTCGTGATTTCTGCCGTGAGGCGCGATGCCAATGTTTCGCAAATCGGAATGAGCGTTCAGCAACTTTCTATCGAAACGCTTCGGCGAATTCCCGCGCTGATGGGCGAAGTTGATGTTATCAAAGCGATACAACTTTTGCCCGGCGTTCAGCAAGCGGCGTCAGGCTCGACAGGTTTCAGCGTTCGCGGTGGCGGACACGACCAAAATCTGATTTTGCTCGACGAAGCCATTGTTTACAACGCTTCGCATTTGATGGGATTTTTCTCGGTTTTCAATAATGATGCAATCAAAGACGTTCGGCTTTACAAAGGTGATATTCCGGCAAATTTTGGTGGACGACTTTCGTCCGTTCTCGATATTCGCACGCGCGATGGCAACAATCAGCGTTTTGCGGCGACGGGCGGAATTGGTACAATTTCGAGCCGATTGACGGTTGAAGGTCCGATTTTGACCGATAGAATGAGTTATTTGGTTTCGGGTCGTCGCACGTATGCCGATATTTTCCTTCGACTTGCCAACGATGAAGGTTTGCGAAATTCGGTGCTTTATTTTTACGACTTGAACGCGAAAGTGAACTACCGCATCAACGATAACAATCGCGTTTTTCTCGCTGCCTATCTTGGTCGCGACCGATTTGAAACGTCGTTTGCAGGAATGGAATTTGGCAACCGAACGCTCACTGCGCGTTGGAATCATATTTTTTCGCCTCGACTTTTTTCCAATTTCACTTTCATCGCAAGTGCGTACGATTATTATTTGCGCGCCGAAATGACCGAGCAAATCGGTATGGATTGGCGTTCGCAGTTGAACGATTACGGTTTTCGGGCTGATTTTTCGTTTCACCCAAATCCGAACAATCACATTCGCTTTGGTTATCATTTGACCCATCACGATTTTTTGCTCGGCGAAGGTGGAGGAATTGGCGAGTCGCCGATTATTGCGCGTTTTTCACAACCCAATCAACTTGCGCTCAATCATTCATTGTACGCATCGAACGAAAATAGTATCGGCGAGCGATTTTCTATCAGATACGGATTGCGCTACACGCTTTTTCAGAATATCAGCAACGGTGAGCCGTTTAATTATTTGGAAAATTACGCAGTAAATGAAACGGCAACGTATCGTCGCGGAACGATTTTTCACAATGTCGGCAGATTTGAGCCGCGACTTGGACTGATTTATCAAATGAGCGATTTGCACTCGGTCAAAGCGAGTTACACGCGGACGGCGCAATTTATTCATTTGGCTTCAAATTCGACGGCAGGTTCGCCGCTCGACGTTTGGTTTCAGACTTCGCCCAATGTCAAACCGCAAATGAGCGACCAATTTGCTATTGGTTATTTCCGAAATTTTCGCGATAATATGTTTGAAACTTCGGTGGAATTGTATTACCGAAATATGCAAAATGTGATTGATTTTCGCGACCACGCCGTTTTAATGGCTAATAATAATTTGGAACAAGAATTGCGTTTCGGGCGCGGAACGGCTTACGGCGCGGAATTTATGATACGCAAAAACGACGGCAGATTGAATGGTTGGATAAGTTACACGCTTTCGAGAGCGGTGCGCACAGTCGATGAGATAAATTATGGCGAACAATTTCGCTCGCCTTTCGACCGACCGCATAATATTTCCGTTGTACTGAATTACGAGTTGTCGCGCCGTTGGATAATTTCTGCCAACTGGGTTTATTTGAGCGGAATGCCGGTAACTTTTCCTGTCGGTAGATACGAAATTGCAGGTCGTTACGTGCCGATTTATTCTGCTCGCAACGAATATCGTTTTCCCGCTTATCACCGTTTAGACCTTTCGGCAACCTATTCGTTCCGCCGAAACGACACGCGACGTTGGCAAAGCGAACTGAACTTTTCGCTTTTCAACGCCTACGGCAGAAAAAATCCTTGGACAATTATGTTCCGCCAAGACCGCGTAAATCCGCACGTAACTTATGCCGAAATGATGTATCTTTTCTCGTTTGTGCCGTCGATAACGTATAATTTTAGGTGGTGAAAGGATAAAGAAGAAGCGCAGAGATTTATTCTCTGCGCTTCTTCTTTATTGACGGAGTTTTAATCTTCCGGAATATTAATTACTTTTCTCATATGCGGATTTACTATAATGTTAATAGTAGCAGCAACAATCAATGTGCCTTCAATTCGTCTGACAGTAACATTATCGTCCATTAGCACTTCCAGCACAACCAAGTAAGTGCCGTTTGGCAGATATTTATTCCAAGTAAGCTGGTCGGTAGCAGAAGTTTCTTCTGCACCGTCGATAAACCATCGGATATGCCCCAAATTTGTACTCATATCGCCTTGTATCTCGGCACGGAAAATTAAATGATTCGTGCTGAGAGGATTGGCTATCAAATCTTGATTGTGAATATTATTGACAAAAAAAGCAGCATCAAGTGTACGAAATGCCGAACCGGTTGTATAATAATATGATTCATGACCTCCAAGCCCGTATCCCATTGCAAGCAAGCCTTCGGGATTGGAAAAAGTATAAGAAAGAGCAGCATTGTCTGGTAGTTGAAGAATATAGTAAGAAAAACCTGCTGTAGGATGGTCATACCAAGTTCCTCCACTCAATGGAGCAGGCATACCTCCTCCGACAGCCATAGTAGTTAGGTCTCTATAAACTGTTTGCACGACAACCAACGCAAAGTGATGGGTTAATGCTGTAACTCCTTGCGGAATAAAAGGCGCTATGGTTGCCGAAGGTATCATTTGCTCTATTGCAGGAATCCAAGCTGTGGATGGGTCGCCTACGGGAATACTCGAAACACCCTGACCGGAAAGAAAATGTACCATGAAAGAAACAACGCCTACCGGATTGTTGGCTTGAATAAGTGTCCCTCTGCCGCTAAGCAGTATTTCTAATTCCACCCATTCACCGGTATTGAGATTGTTTAGTGTTGTTTGCCCGCCTGTGTTAGTTATTAAAGTTCCGCCTACCTGTGTTATATTCGTTCCATCTTGCGAAGCAACAATTCTAACTCTTTCCCTGCCAAGTTGTGTTACCGGCACAAAAAAATTCCGTCCCCATGTATTAACAGGCGGAAACTGTTGAAATTGAGTATCACAAGCCGAGTTGAGAATATGGATACAGGCAGCCAACGTAAAAAAAGCTATCGGTTTATCGGAAGTAATACGAGTTCCAATCGGGGCACCCCAAGGTTGATAAAAAACCTGTCCGGCATTAAGCGTAGCAACCAACACACCGTTCTCATATACTCGCGTAGTATTTTCGGTAGCTATAACAGCATAAGCATTAGCACCCGCATATGAAATCTGGAAGTAATCTATTCCCAACACCGGTGTCGGCAAAACATTGGTAGCATCGGTAGTAGCAACAGATTGGTTGAGTGCATATACGATAACAGGTGCAGAACTGGTAATGCGAGCACTGCGATTGCTTGTTCCATGCACATGATTATTATACACTGCATTTCCTTCTTCAACAGTAAGAGGATGTGTAAATATTCCGTTGGCAGTAACAGAAAAAGGTATGGAAGTGCCCAATTCAGTGAAATGGATGTGACCCGTAGCAGCCTGACCCGCACCTACAATGCGTATCTGCAGATTAACCTGCATATTACCGGTACCAATAGAACGACCGTTATTACTTCCGAAAGTTACCCAAAAATCTGTACCTCTAGAATCTACTTGTGCGCTTAATAATGATGGAATTGTAAACACTACTGCTAACAGCAGTGTTTTGAATAAATTTTGTCTTTTCATTTTCTTAATCTAATTCCGTTTTGTTAATTAATGTTAGTTGTTTTATGGTGCACGCCTGCAATCATTTTTTATTCAGGCATTTATGCAAATACACTTCGCAAATCTCAAATGCAAATGTACAAAACAATTGTCTAAATGCATAAAACAAATGACGCTTTTCACATTAATTTCAACTAACACTTCTTTTTTTGCAAAAAATTAAATATAACTATCTTTGTAAAACAACGCTACTGATAAAGTTATGAGAAATATTTTAATTGTCTTATTTTTATCTCTTTCCGTATTTGCAAAAGCCTTTTCGCCTATCCTTGAATATTATGTAAAGATAGATGGTAAATGGTATTTTGGATTTAACGGTAGATATACAGAAGTTGTCGGTGCCGACCCTTCAACTTTTCAATCCATAGGCAGATATGAGGCGTATTTTGCCAAAGATAAAAACTATGTTTATTGGCGACACGAAAGAATAGAAGGTGCTAATCCTGAAACTTTTGTGATAGTAAGTACAGTGTGGTCGAAAGACGACAAAAATGTGTTTTTAAAGACAAAAAAGATAAATAATGCCGATGCAAAAACTTTTGAACTCATTGGTAGTATTTTTACTCCCAACTATGGACATCACGGAATAGGTTTTGCGAAAGACAAAAATTATGTTTTTCAAAATGGTGTAGTTACGCCTTACGATGTCGTTACATTTAGGTTGCTTCCTTGGGGATTTATGGTAGATAAATCGGGCATATATTACAGAGGTCATCTTTTAAAAGGTGCTTCACCCAAAAATTTTCGTGCTATGGATATTTATATGATTAGCAATAATAAAGTATTTTACGAAGATACCGAGATAAAAGGAGCAGATGCTGCATCTTTTCGGATAGTAATGCATCGAGATGCAGGTATGCAAACGGCGAATCATCATAGAGTGGATTTTACAATAGCAAAAGACAAAACTGGAATTTACATAAACGGAGAAGCATTTAGGAATATCGATGTAGAAACATTTAGAATTGTAACTTCGCCTATTCGCCCACCGAATTTTGGAAGTAATGAAAAAGGAGAATGGGTGGATAGAAATGCGGTTATTATGGGAGATAAAAACGGCATATATCGAATTGTCAGACTACCATACGACGGTGTCGTCAGACTCATTGATAACTATCGAGGAGATAGATTCACAATAGTCCCAATAGAATAGAGAATTTTACAACTATCTATAAACCGTTTTATCAAATCCACTCAACGCCTCTTTCCGCTCAATACAAGTACTGCAAAGTCCGCAATGTGTTTCGTTGCCGTTGTAGCAAGAATATGTGTCGGAAAAATCAACATTCAATTCTTTACCAATCAGTGCAATATCGTGTTTATTCATTTCTGCGTAAGGCGACACAACGCGAACGCCTGCGTAAGTTCCCAAACGAATGGCTTCGTCGATGGCATCAATAAATTCCGTTCGGCAATCGGGATAAATGCTGTGGTCGCCACCGTGATTGGCAATGAGCAAAGTATCCAACTCGTTACTTTCGGCAATTCCTGCGGCGATGCTCAACATTATGCCGTTGCGAAACGGCACAACGGTACTTTTCATATTCTCGTCTGCGTAATTTCCTTCGGGAATTTCTCCGCCGTCTTTCAGCAAACTGCTTTTGAAATGACTAAAAAACGGCAGCGGAATAACCAAATGCGGAATACCAAGTTTTCGGCAATTCCGTTCGGCACAACGAATTTCTCGCTCGTTGTGTTTCGAACCGTAATCAAACGAGACAGCAAGTTTTACGCTTTCTCTGTACTGATAAAGCAAAACAGTACTATCCAAACCACCGGAATAAATTATGAGAGCTTTCATTTTAATTTCATTTTTTCGTAGGGGCAAAAAAAATTTCGCCCTTACAGGTTTCATCTTTTTCGGGCGAAAGCATTTCGCCCCTACAAATTCGCCCTTTCGTGCATTCGCCCATTCGTGCATTCCTCCGGTTTCATAATCACGCCTTTATTTTTTCGCCCGTCCACTTTGATAATCATCGGATTTGCGAAACGAACGTGCCGAATGTATTCCGATTCGTAAACAGCCGGTTGTGCGTTGAGGAAATCGGTGTTGTAAGTTCCATCGTTGATAAATGGGTTGATGGTGAAATACGAAACACCAAACGAAGTCAAGTTTTGAAAAAAATGCGTTCCTTGACTTGGGTCAATGCGATAATGCTCCAATCCCGACTCGACAATGACGCGCGCATTGCTGATGTGAGTCCATTTTACGGGAATTCCGAGCCAAACATCGCTCGAACCCCAACGACCAGGACCAACCAAAACATAATGCCGATTTTCATCAATCATTTGTTTGTTCAATTTTTCGATTTCATAGACAATCAACTGATTTTTAGAAGCGTTGAAAGTTTCGGGTTTGACGTAAATTATATCAAAAACATCGTTTGTAATTCCGTGTCCGAGCGCGCTGTTGCACGAAATAATCGTATTTTCGTCGGAAATTGCGCCAATATCCTCGCTGATTGTTTCTTTGGCATCAACTATCGGGCGAATTTGCAACAAGTAAAAAGTGTGCTGTTTCGCAGGCGAATAATCGAGATTTACCGCAAATTCAATCTCTATTGGGCGACCCATTTCTTGCTGTGAAATTTGCAAAATCTTTTTCAAAATTTCGGCAAGCGGAAAAATATTGTGCTGTAAAATGTTGGCAAAAGTGATTACTTTTCGCCCTTCCTCGTACACGCTGTCGTAAATTACGAGGTCTTGAATGTTAAAAGTCGAGGCGATGTAGCGCAAAGTGCCGTCTTTCATCGCATCTTGTACATTAATTTTGAGCAGATTAAATCCGTCATCAACTTGCGGAACAAAAGTTTTGTGACTCAAATCCAACGCATTGAAATAAGTTTGCGTTTCGCGAAGCGATAAATCTATTGTGCTGGTTTGCAATATATTATTCGGGTAAGCAGGCGAAAATCGTAAGGTTTTTCCACCGCCATCCATAATGTATTTTCCCAAACCCATTGCGATATTTGCAATTCCGTCCTCAGGCGTTTCTGCGCCAATCGGATAATAATTCAACGAACGTGCAACTCCCGAAAAAGACGGATAGAAACGGTCGTCGTACACATTTCCGCAAATTTCCTGCAAAACAATCGCCATTTTTTCCTCGTCAATCACATTTTTCGTCGCCGTCATATACGCCTTGCTGTCCTTGTAATAAACCGACGCGTAAACGGCTTTTATCGCCTCGCAAACCAAGCGCAAAGTATTTGTTCGGCTTGCAGGGTCGTTCGGTGTCATATAGGTTGAGTAAATTCCGGCAAACGGCTGATAATGAGAATCCTCCAAAAGACTTGACGAACGAACGGCAATAGGCGATTTTATCGTTCCGAGAAACACAGCCAAGTCGGCAACGAGCGATTTGGGCATACGCGCTCTGAGAAAATGCTCCAAAATTTCCTCATCAGGCAAATCGGAAAGCGCAATCGGATAAAGTTGATTCATTTCCATAAATTCCACAAAAGTATCGGTGCAAATCACAACGGTTTTCGGAATAGAAATTTGTGCATTTTCAAAAACCTCAAATTCCTCCTCGTTTCGTTTGAGCATCGCGTCAATGAACGCCAATCCACGCCCTTTTCCGCCGAGTGAACCGTCGCCGATACGTGCAAAGTTGGAATATTTATCAAAACGGTCGCGGTGAAAAACGGCAACAATTCCGCGATTTTTTATTTTTCGATATTGAGAAATGGCGCTGGAAATAATCTCGCGAACGCGGTTTAAATCCACCGTGTCGCTTTCTGAAATGGTTATTCCTTTCAGAAATTCGGCAAGCGGAAACATCGCGCGTGAATAAAGCCAGCGCGAAATGTCGTTTCGTGAAACGTGAAAAAGCAGGCTTTCGTCGCTTATATTGTGAATATTTTCTTGCAATCCGCGAAGGTTTTTAATGCGCATTTCTGCTTCTTTGGTCGTTGGATTTATGAAAATGAAATCGCCAAAACCGAAATTTTCCGTGATTTTTTGGCGCAATTCGGCGTGCAAATGTTTGGAAGTTTTGCAGATAAATGCCGCTTTCATTTCGTTTGCTGCCTCGCGATTTTCTTCTTCGGTCGATTGAATAATGAGCGGAATGAATTTGTCTTGCTGTCGAATTTCGCGCGCCAACTCAATACCGGCTTTTTTATCTTTTTCACCGTTCATCGGAAACGACACGTCGGAAATAATTCCCAACAAGTTATTTTTGTATTTGTCGTAAATCGAAATCGCTTCCTCGTAAGTTCGCGCCAAAAGAATTTTCGGACGACCGCGCATTCTCAGCATTTGTTCGTGGTCGTTCAAGGCTTCGGTCATAAACGAGCGCGACTGCGTAAAAACGTATTTGTAGATTCGCGGAATGAGCGACGAATAAAACTGAACAGAATCCTCCACAATCATAATCACTTGTACGCCAACCGATTCGACATCTTCCGCGATATTTATTTTATCCTCAATCAGTTTGATAATCGCGAGCAAAATATCGGCATTTCCGAGCCAACTGAAAACGTAATCAATCGCGCTTAAATCCTCATTTGCAATGCGCCGCGAAACCGATTTCGAAAAAGGAGTCAGCACCACAATCGGAATATCGGGATATTCCTGTTTCACTTTTTTTGCCCATTCAAAAGGATTGATACTATCGCCGCTCGGCATCGAAATAATCAACTCAAACGAATGTTCTTTCAACTGCGCATTTGCTTCCTCCTCGCTCGAAACCAGCGTAAAACGCGGTGCGTTCCGCAGATTGAGCGAAGCATATTCTTTAAAAAGTTGCTCGTCAATTCGCCCATCTTCTTCCAATGTAAAAGCATCGTATTTGCTCGCAAAAAGCAACACATTATAAACACGATGCATCATCAAATCGGCAAACGAAGTGTCCTTGAAATAAAGTTTTTTTACGCTTGGGATATTCATATTTTGAGTTTTTGGTTTTGATTTTAATAAGGGCGAAAAATTTTTCGCCCTTACAAGTTTTCAGTGCAAATGTAATGATTTTCTCTGTTTTTTGTTCGATGCGCGACAAAAATTTGTTTTTTCAAAAGAAAGGTTTATATTTGCACACATAAAAACAGAAAAATAATTTATGAGATAAATACAGCGTAGAAATACGCAGAATTTCCGATAATTCGGAATTTCAAGACATTTTGGAAAAAACGTTTTAGTTTTTATTCTTTGTTTACAGGAAACATCTGGCGATTTAGTACAATAATAAAGATTTAGGTTAAAATGTTCGCGTTTTGGGCGTGGACTTTTGCTTATCTTATTATTGTGGGTTATGCCAGATTACCTCTGTAAGCGGGATATTTAGATGTATCACGCTTTTTTTATTGTCTGAATTTGAGAGCAATAATCCACAATATATGAAACAGAATTGCAACTGTTCCCCAAAAAATGCGAAGTGAAATTGCAAAACACTTAAAACATATCTGCAAGAAACAAAACAAATTCAGATTAAAAATTCAAGTCTGCTTATAAGGAAGCGGACATTAAACTAAAAGGATTTGGTAATTCAAGATAGATTTTTTATCTTTGTGCAAAAAAAGTTATGCAATGTAGTAAATGTCAATCAGATAGTAATGTAAAAAATGGTATAATAAGAGAGCGTCAACGTTATA
>Ga0123355_10005786_pt1 | contig 18173 bp, 10 predicted proteins | sample TergutEmb28metaG_3_FD_89872 | JGI IMG/M metagenome (GOLD analysis project Ga0123355, IMG submission 89872) | Embiratermes neotenicus P1 segment gut microbial communities from Petit-Saut dam, French Guiana - Emb289 P1 | ecosystem: Host-associated > Arthropoda: Insects > Digestive system > Gut ... | reverse complement strand
CTACAATCCTACATAGTGGGTAAAGAGACCAACTAGATGTCACTTTTAGTATTATGTTTATTTCTCCTTTATAGGTTGCTCAACATGTTTCGGGCCACCTTGTGCCCATCTTCAGGAGCTGACAACTTGTAGGTATTTATCATAAAGGAGAAATAAACATAATACTAAAAGTGACATCTAGTTGGTCTCTTTACTCACATTGAACTACGATGCACGGTCAACCATACATCAAAATCCTACATAGTCTTAGAACCTGCCATAAAAGCCTGGATACCAATATTATAAAACCCCTATATTTTGGGATGTATTCAGTACGTTTTTTCTTGTATTATTCTAGCTTAACGTCGTGTTTACATATTCTGCATTGTTTTTCAGGATAATTTTTGCAATACTCTTGAGCATACTTTTTCACAAAACTGGCTACTATGCAGGCTTGATTTACTGTAGTGTCTCCCTTGCCTTCTTTTTGGTGAGTACGTTTTTATTACTGATTGTGTAAGTAGGTTGCAATGAATAGTTGAAAATATATGCCTGCTAGCTTCATTGTGTGTCTGTCTGTCTGTCTCTCTCTCTCTCTCTCTCTGTGTGTGTCTGTCTCTCTCTCTCTCTCTGTCTCTGTGTCTCTCTCTCTCTCTCTGTCTGTCTCTCTGTGCACATATAACAAGCTGAGAACCACTGCACAAATTTTAATGAACTTGATATTCCCATGTGTCACCAGTTTTTTTTTTGGAATGTTGGAAGTATTGTTGAAGTCATGTAATTTTAATGGACACATTACATGACAACCTACATGCGTGAACATCTTGCATGCCATTGCTGAGGCATTTAGTCACTCTCCTGTCAATATGGAGGCCTGGGTTCAGTCTCTGGGTGTGGACTTTATAGTGGACAGAGTGATGCTGGAGCATGTTTTTCTGTGATTTCTTCAGCTTCTCCAACAATACTCTGTACATGCCATCAGCTCTGTATGATCTTAGCAGTTGACAGCATCATTTAGTAAACAACTTCGCTGTTTCTATGTGTCTGTCTTTCTGTTACTGTCCTGAGTATAAGTTGCTAAACATTTACTGGGACAGAATTATGAAACATTAATTACACTTTATCCAAGTGCTACAGTTTTTTAAGTAATTAAACAGCAGAGTGAACATGTCACAATTGTTACATTATGCACGTATTTTATGACATGTACAGTGATTTTTATATATACATATATTTAGTTAATAGAGTTTGATTTGCTCTGTATGTAGACCAGAGATTATGCTGGACTGGTACAAACCAAAATCAGATTTGCAGGACAACTTCTGGCATAGTTCTCCATTACCAAATGTTATCATATTCAGTTCATTAATTACACATTGAAATATTTGAGATATGGAGGCTTTGTTTGCTTATTATGCATTGATTTTATATAATGTGTGGGTGATTGTGTGTGTGTTTATGTGTGTGTGTGTGTGTGTGTGTGTGTGTGTAGGTTTTGTAATGTGTGGGTATTTTGGTAATATGTATACTATGCCCTGACTGAGGTTTTTCAGTGCTTTTTCCTCAGTTGTAAGGCAAATGCCAGGGTAAAATTCGCAAAGATGGGGCACGGCCTGCACTCTTCCGAATTAGGTGTTATTTGTGTTGTTCTGTTGTTATTTGTGTTGTTCTATGTAATTTCTGTGTGTAAATGTGTACTGTAATACTGCCACTGGGTGACAACCCAATTGCAGTTAACAAATATATCATATCATATAATGTAGGCAAAGATTGCTTAAATATATTGTATAGTTTGTTACAAAGTTGTTTTATGTGCAGGTTCGTACTCTGAAGGTGCAAGTTCTGCCAGTCAGCAGTTCACCACACCACCATGATCCATACATGCACAACACTGGCAACAAGCGAAGAATGTACCTTCTGCTGTTTGTAGCAGGAATCCAGCCTGTACTAATGTGGTGGCTGTCATTCCATCTCATTTCTCCACCTATTCCAAAATCTTAACACATCTTGCAATGGATAGACTCAAGAAGGTTATGGTGTAATGATTTTTCTATGCCTGTGTGTGGTGACAATTTTCTATAAATATACATAACATTTGATGGATCCATAAGTGTGTCATAATTAATATACAAATTTTCAAAATCAGTCGTGTTTCAAAATTGGACAGAAATGGACGCACAGTGTGACTGTGACATGTGCTTGGAATTTGGTATTTCTTCCTGTGAACCAAAATCTTTCAACTGTTGATGATTATTTAGGCTGATTTTTACACTGCATTTCATACTTGGACCTGTACTTGCTTCATTCTCCTTTCAGGCTCAGTTTGTATGCAAGGTACTTATAATTCATACTGCTTTCACATCAGCATTGTTATTTGATTGAATTATTGTTTAGATTGGATTTACAAAAGTTTGTTGTCCTTAATATGTTATCCATTGAACTTTTCAATCTGAATGAATTTTGATTCTGAGTAAGTCAATTTATTTAAATACTTTTCGCTTAAAATTATATAAAGTTGAACCCATATTTCATAGTTCAAGATTTTCCCTCAATTTGGTTTCAGTTTCATTTACCACAGCATTATATTCCTTCTGCTTCACTAAGCATTTACCAGAGAAAGCTTAACTGGGAATTTCACTGTGGTTCATCAAGTATTTATTTAGCTCTGTGGTACCAAAATTGTTAATATGTGGTAAGCTCTAACCATGTGAAAGTGTACGCTGTCTTTTCTCTGAGAATGAGTGGCCCAGATTTCTGTTGTTTCTTTCTGGAGGAAAGTAATAAGAGTGATCATTACCCTTACCATATAAATAAATGCCTTGTATCACTGCATGGAAGTAAAGGCATTAAGAAAACAAGTCATTCACTGTTGTAGATAAGTGGGTAATATTTGGTTATATTTAGCATGTCCCAGGTTCATATCATATCCTGGAGGCCAGACATCTTGAGTGGGAGGTCTTTGGTTGTTTTCCACAGTGTCACCAGGCAAATGCCATGCTAATACCTCAAAGGGGGCAAGGACCACTTTTGCCATATCCTAGTCAATTCATCGGGGACCGCGGTAGCACAGTGGTTAAGGTGCTGTGCTACAAATCGGTAGGTCGCTGGTTCGATCCCAGCTGGTGTCAGTGGATTTTTCATTAACATAAAGTCTTTTCGATCGCACTATGGCCCTGGGGTCGACTCAGCCTCTAACAGAAATGAGTACCGGGAGTACTTTCTGGGGGTAAAGGCGGCCGGTGCGTAAGGCTGACAATCTACCACCATCCTGTGCCGTTGTCACGAAATCTGGGAACCTTAACTTCCTTGAACCCTCTGGGCCTATCCAGGCCTGTAATGGGACTGCTTTACCTTTTACTCAATTCATCATTCACTTATCTTCCCCTTCCTTTAATGAATAACTTATTTAGTAAGTCATAAGTAATAAATATGAGGCTCTAACACAGGTTATTAAATTATTTTAGAGGCAGCATTTTGGTTTGATCCTGCAATATGTGTTTTCATATTGTTGTCATCTGGGTTGTGACTTCAGTGGTCTGTACCTAAGAAATTACATGGCCCACAACAACAAATCACTGTGAAACCCTCAGACATCATATGATTTGTTGACATGCTTGGAATGTCATGGACAAATAGGGGCACATGTGGTGCATCATGTTAGTTATAAATTTAATATATATAATGGTATAAGTTTTATAGCAACACAATATGTATAGGTCTGTATGTAAACAGGTTATATCCATTATATGTACGGAAAGAATTGGTACAGTACTGAATGCAGAAAGCAGAATTTGTGTTGAAGTACAGCCATCTCCTGCTTAATGTCAGTAATCAGTTCCTGAAAATCAGACATATACGAAAACCCTAACTGGGAGCCTATTTCCCATTATTTTAAATGGTAAAAAATTACACATTACAATGTCAACCCAAAACCCCCAACCAATTTCCAAAAAATAACTAAAACACAATAAAATGCCTATATATAAGTAATAGACTGTCATGTTAGGATGTGAAATGCTTAAGACATCACTTCCTGATCACTGAACAATGAATATGGTTGTAAACAAACAGTTGCTGTCTATGCAGTTTGTCAGTATGTAGAGTTTGCATGCACTTTGTTCTGTTAAAAATGTTGTATTGAGTTTCTGGAATATTAATATAAATTTTTCCTGTACAAACATTGCCCAGAGAACATTGTGTTGAGCGATACGTACATTCTGTGAAGTTTGGGTATTAAAACCAAGAGGCATTCTACTGGGAAAACATTAACGTAGGAGATGTTCTGCAGGTTATGCCTGTAGTTTTTTTTTTTTTAATGATAATGCATGCCTACAGATGAGACTGTCATCTTAATGATGTCATTTCATCATAAAAAGACATAGCTTTTTCAGTTATCATATTCCCAGTCATGGGTTTTCCTTCAGTGTATTGTTGCAAACCACTTGCACAACACCTTGTACACTTGTATTAATTGAGACTGTTTCAGTGCCTATTGCTTAAACGTGGCTTTCACAATTTCACATGATGCCATAAGCGATCGTAATTGGTCCTTCCATTGCTTTGTATCATAGATAGTTGATGATCCAGTGTTGTATGAAGGCATAATGTCCTGTTTGGTTTTCACCACTTTCAAACCTCTGAATTCTTTTAAGAGTCTGAGGAATCATTATATGTGTTTCCCCTTGCCAGCAGTACTATTTTTACACATCTTTGGATCTTTTGAAGCCATTATAATAGATCTGTGGGTTCAATAAGAGGTGCACATAACCCAAGGTACAGTCACAGAATCAGTATGCACACCAGAGGTTGTGGACGTTGGGACTACTTTCATCAGGTGCTGAACTATTGGGAGTGCAGAATTAAAGGAGTTTTACTATATTATGAGTCTGTTGTACCATGGCTCCTAGGGGACAGTTTAAATAGACCTTAAAATACCTGACAGTGAATGCTTTAATTTGACTGTTGTAGATGTCTACAGATTAATTCCCACAAGACATTGATTTTAGAAATGTAAAGATCAGCCTGAAAGTGCTCTAGATAGAGACTTTGCAAAGAAGTCTGACTACATTTTCCAGAACAGTTTGTGAATTGGAGTACGCAGCATTGCGTATCAAGTGTAATTTAGAATTTTGAAAATGTCTTTATACCAGAATTGTGCGAATGATGACTGACAAGGGTGATAATTAATTTTTGATAATGCATTTTCTGTGTGTTAAAGTTGAATGATGATAAAACTTGCAGCAGTTTTATAAGATGCAGTTTTTATCTTTAGGATACAGTGTCAAAGGATGTGTATGAGATAAGTAATACTGTATTTTTGGTGCAAAAGATAAAGTTTTAAAAACTGCTGGAAAGAACAGCTTTATTAAGTCCCTGCACCCTCCTTGCAGTCAGTTATAGGACATATTTGCTTCTGGTAAACCACTTTTACAGAACTTCAATTGTATTGACAGTGCCACTCACTGAAATTAAGTTATTCTGAGCTTTCAGGTGCAATTTTCACACTTATGTGATATTTCATATGAATCGAAGTAAGATCTGCCATATAAGTTAATTCTCATGTGTTATAAATCAATTTATACAACCAGGATATTTCACTCAGTGGGGTGACTGTCTGTAGGCTGGATATCTGGGCTTAGTTCCTTGTGGAGGCAGGAATTTTCTTTTATAACACCACATTCAGACTGGTTTTGGGCACTGCTGATCATCCTATACAGTGAATGTTGGGAGGATCTTTCCTGTTCTGTAAGTTGACAAAATGTGAGACTGACCACCTAGTGCTGAAACTAAAATCCTGGTGCTTTGCTTCCACTTTGCAAGGGTTATTCAGCAGTTCTTGCGTGCTACTTGTCATTTCATGCTATTCACAGGGTAAACATGTGAAAACTCATGGAACTCCACTACATTATTCGTTGAGGCATGGTTATTTTTTTAGCTTGCCATCTTTGTCGGCATTATTCTTCCACCTTTAACAAAGAACATGTATTCGTATTCTGTAAAAGCTGTTGTGCTTACTCTGTGACGACTGCTAGACAGTGTTCTGCAGTCCCTCATCATACATATAATGGTGTCCTTGCAGCTTTTCTATCAAAGGATCAGACAGGCTAGATTCTGGTGATGTGAGATCAGGACTGTAGGGCAGGTGTAACAATACTCTTCGTACAAAATTTTGGTTGCCAGTGGTGCACTTGCTTATGTGTACCTGGCATCATCATGGATGTGCAACACTTACATTTTTCTTGTGGAATGAACTCAAAGCTGAGGTGAGCATTCAGACGTCTTACCATTTCAGTACAGGGGACAGAGTCCTTAATGCTCAGTGTTTAGTAGAGACAACAACTGTATATGCATGCAGACACGTGACTGATGTTTTAATGGTTATAAAAATGTTTTATGTAGGCCCAATAGCAAGTTGTTGGTATGTGTTCACAGTGCATTGACCTGGCTGCTGACATCATTAGAGTCCCAGATAATTTCTTATCTGAGATCCGGCCGAAATAATAAATGTAGCTGCTTTTTCCATTCTGTAACAGGTTAAAGATTTTGTCTTATCCCCCTCCCCCCATGTAAATTTTAGTAAATTTACTGGTTTGGGTTTCGCAAAAAAATCGTATCCCTATGTTAACTGCTAGTGTTTCCACCACCACCAACAACTCCCCCGCCGCCGCCACTGCTGCTGGATCATAGGAATAAGAATGGACTGTGTTACCGGTTTTTTGCCAAAGTGTAATACACACAGTTTACTTCATCGCCACTCCATCCCACTTCGACAGCACACTGCAGCACGTCAATAGGTGGCAGCGTAGTCAGAATGTGACGTCCTCGAATTACAATGTATACCTCATCCATGATTTCATATGCGTCAATGGTAAGCATAGCGATTTTGCGCACTCTGTTAAGAGGAAGTATAACTATTCCGACTAGTCGCTGTCAACATGGCGGAGAAGGGCAGTAAGCCTCCGCCAATTGTCGGGATGAAACCCGTTCCTATGAAGCTATTTGCAACTTGGGAAGTTGATAGGACGCCGCCGAATTGTATTCCAAGGTAAAGCGATTCTTTTAACAAATTGTATTGTATTGTCGCATGGTTTTCAGAACCAGAATTCCCGGCTTTGGAATGTCGTTGACGTTCATTGACATTCTCAGCGAACCGTAACGTGTAAAGGCGTCAAAAGAATTAATCATCGGATGATTATCATTAATTTCTGTCAAGCCAGATTGTGCTGTGTTGTAAGTGACAATATATTGAAATGAAAGTAATGATTATGAGCTTCATCTTATGTACAAAAAGTCTTGGAGATTTTTTTTTTTTGCATGGAAAAAACAGTTGCCGGTGGTTTTAATTTATGATCTAAATTAGAAATTGTTGTAATGAAATTTACAGAACGTCTGTTTTAACGCATTACATTTTTATAGTTTACATATTGTCGAAATTGTTTTTTGTGTTTAATTTTAATACAGACTAAAGTATGTATATGAATGCAGGCATGGTCTAACAAAATCGAGAAAATTTTGGAAGTTGTAGTGAACTGAGAGGGTGTTGAAGTTTCTATGATCATTGACAGTTTAAATCAATACTATAAAGTACTATATTGGCATTGGTGGTTACAGAACATGGTGCTAGTAAACTGCCATATTATGTGATGTACACATGATAATTGCTAATATAGTATTAATAACTGTTGACATGAAAGAACCTCATGTTTCCTTTCATTCAATAGCCATGATCGCTGGGTTTAGTGCGTGTGTCGAAGAATCAGCACCATTTTCTAAACGTTTAATTTTGATGGCATATTAATATTGCTTAATTTTATTGAGGAATTGTACAGTACAGTTATGATGAAGGATTCATGTTGCTGTACAGTAATAAGAGTAGCAGTAATTATTATCATTCCATATTCACGTGACAACTACTGCAGTAGTGGTGGTGGTGGTAGTAGTGGTAAACATAATGACAAACATTGTTTTCATTATATCGGATTTTTTTAATCATTTTCAACACAACCCTGCGGTTGGGTATTACAGTAAATATTTGAAGCTAGGTTTTGTGGCAGTGAAAACATCCTTCATTACATGATACAGTAACCCTTACTGATGTTGCTTCAGCTGAAGTGTTTATGATTGTCAAATTATGTTGAAAGTAAGAGGTTAAGGACGTTTGGAATATCTGCAGGTTTCTTACAGATGGATTTATTGAGAGTGCTGCAATTATTAAATCCTATAAGGACACACAATTTTTTTTTCTTGTGCTTCATATGGATTGGTGTTTCTCAACCTCATCTACACACTGGCAGTCAAAAATACAACACCAGTATCTTGTATTGTGCTATATAATAAGTGGGAGCAATTTAACATTGTGGTGGCCACTTATGACCATTTCTGAATTCCATTCTCTCTTACATCTGCTAATCCTGACACCCCCATTCTAAGGTACCTAAGAATTTTGCCTTCGTTTTTGTTTGTCAAAAACACACGTAGATCTAGTTTTCCTAACATAATTGTTCACCACCATCCCAGCTGATATCAGTGTATAATTTAACAATGTAAGCACATATGTGTGAGTGCATACTTAAATTCTGTTCACATTATTGTTGTGTTTTGATTTATATACAGTCCACCCCTAATATAGCCCCTCCCTCACTTAGCAGCTGTAAGTGTGTGAACAGAAATTCCCTGTTATATAGTATGTTGATTTACCACCAACCTCCATATAGGCTACTGCCACAAATTGTCACAAACAAACAATGGCAATGTATCAGGGTTTGGCTAGCTTTTAGGTATGCATAGAACAATTTGATAGACTAAAAGCGTTTGTAGAAGGAGTAATAAATTAGAGTGACTGGATTATTGTTGGATGATAGTTAGTAGGGAAGGAAGTGCGTGTCAGTGGGAGGCAAGTATCAAACTGGGTGTTAAGTAACCAGGTTGTGAAGTTGAGAACTGGATTTAACTGGCAGAGGTTAGGATCCAGTGATGGGTTTTTGTGAGGATGCAGTAGTGAAAACCTTCGGTTTCTTTGAAAGTAGGGAATTTCCTGTCTGGCAGAGTATAGGATATTATTATATCATTTTACAAATAGTTGAACAGTGCACATTGCACCACAGTGTTACCCTTGAGAGTGAAAGTACTATGACATTTTGAAACACTGGGAAGAGATGGATTCTCAGTTTGTTAGTCATTGATGGCCTGTGGAGTGAACCTCATTTAGTTTCTGGACATGTGCCCAGGTTGGTCTATCAGGACAACAAACATTTTCCTTTATTCAGTTTTAACACTATTTTCCCCGCCATTTAATTGCGCTGTATCCTGAAACTAAGAGATTAATTAATTTTAAAGTCCTTTACAGTACTACATTGTGGTATATCAGATGTAGATTTGTGACATTCATTGTTAATATGTTCTGTTCTATGAGATACAATAAGAATAAGTGAATGGCAGTTTGATGAATGAATGTATTGTTTCATAAGAGGTTAGGAGCTTTGGTGCTTCCTTATCATGTCCAGACATGTAGCAGATATGAAGGAAGTCAGTAATTCCATGTCTGTAGGCTGTCATGCTGATGATAATGCTTTTGTAATGCATGTTATGTGCTGTGTACACAAGATACAAGCTGTCAAGCTGTCTATAAATTTTTCCCAGAATAGGTAATTGTACAAAAGTGAAGATGTCACTGATATCTACAGTGCCTTGGTCAGTCTTTTTGGTGTGCTGTATGCTGTGTTGGTATTTTACAGAATACAGGGGGAAATACTTTCTGATTCAGAGGAATGTCATTGGTCTGTGTAGTGTGGAGGGTTGTTACTATAGATTTGTGTCAGGTATAAATGTCAGTAAGCAAGTGATGTATACAGAATCTCAAAGAATCCATTTAAAAACATGTCCATTAATCCTTGCAGCATACTTTTTTTCACACTTGTTTGTATTATTCATGAAAATATCTTGTCACAGCATTTCGTGATAACTCTCTACTGGCTTCTTACAAAGTTAATGCTGTTTTCTCAATTTTAGTGTTTGCCATCCAGACACATATATAAACATACAATGATGTATCAGTCAAACACAACAAAAGCTTTATTATGTTTATTATTGTATTAGGGCCCCTGATTCTATAAGAATCAAAACATGTCGCCCTAATACAATAATAAACACAATAAAGTTTTTGTTGTGTTTGACTGATACATCATTGTATGTTTATATCTGTTTTCTCAAACCATTTCCAGTTCGTACATATATATGTAGTTTATGCTAATAGACTTGTGTGATGCTGTCTGCTATTTCAGTGCTGTAGACATGATTCTGGGTTAGTTTGAGATCCATCAGGTATCTCACGTGGTAGCTGTTTCAGTTGTCAAGACCAGAAATTGTTTAAAAGAGTATTCATAGCGAAACGAAAGTGGATTAAATAATGCATAGAAAAAAATTTTAATATTATGAATTACGTAGTAATATGAAGCCTGCTGTGTTTCAGCAGGTAATATTGGCACTTAAGAAGTTTTTGCATCTATCGTATTTGTACAAATATCTCTTCCGTGCAATAATTTGTATATCGTGTTGACGAATTGTTGAAATTCTGAAGTGACCTCAGGCAACAAATATTTCCCTTTACATTATATATATTTCTCAAATAAGTGACAGACCTGCATTATTAGATTGTGTTAGTTATTATTACGTGCATCATATTCATTCAAAATTCACACCAGAAAGTCAATAAATATGCTTTCCTGCTGTGTTAGACTCAGTACTGTGAGGGAGTTTTTGGGGCGCTTATGAGATCCGAATTTTTAAACGATCATTGTGGCTGAACTATTCAAGAGATGTAAATCATATTTGGAGTGGGATAACCTCGATATTTTTCCTAAGATTAATATATTGCAAGTTCCTTGCTGCATGAGGATCAGAACGACACTCTTTGCAGGTCATACTAACTTCAACGAGTTGGTAAAAAGGTAAAGCAGTCCCGTTACAGGCCTGGAGTGTCCCAGATGGTTCCAGGAAGTTAAGGTTCCCAGATTTCATGACAACGGCACAAGATGGTGGTAAGGTCAATCCTACGCACCGGCCGCCTTTACCCCCAGGAAATGCTCCTGGTACTCATTTGTTTTAGAGGCTGAATCGACCCCAGGGCCATAGTGCGATCGGAAGGATTTTATGTCAATGAAAAATTCCAATGACACCAGCTGCGATCGAACCAGCGACCTTCCGACTTCAACGAGTTGGTCAGAACGAAGAAAATCGTACGTAACTTTTGCAAGAGCCGGGAGTCGAACGCAATGCACGAATGTAAAACCCAAAACACTGTTATACCCTGTCGACCTTCAGAATCATCTGCTGTTGGAAACAACCTCCTCCCATAAAGGAATATCGAAACATTTTATCGTCGTTGCTCCGTGGCATTCAGTCTGGCTCATACGTTAGTGGTGCAGGATTGATGTACATGTTACAGATTCAGATAAACATGTTGTGAATGTTCTGTTAAGAGCATTCGGCAAGGAAGTGGGGTTGTCCTATTTTTTAAAGTACATTACTACCCTAGTTACTGGACAGAACTGCACGCTGCGGAGTAGTTGGCATTCCTACATAGTATGCAGGGAGTTCCATGTCCCCCAACTTGGAAGCCGGCCATCCTGACTGATGTGTTGTTGTTGTTGTTGTTTGTGTGTGTATGTTTTTCTCTCTCTCTCTCCTTCGCCCTTCGATCAACTTTTGAACCGTGAAAACTCTTATTTTAACGGTCCGTAGGGCTGAGAAAATCACTAGTAACCTCAGTCAGAACCTGTGGACCAGGTAATCCATAAATAAAAGTCGAATGTACTCTCAGAAAACTCGTGTGTGTGTGTGTGTGTGCGCGTATGTTGGGGTGGGGGGGGGGGCAATAATAGTCCATAATATTGACTTACTTACTCCATGGAGCAGAGTCCTTCTTGAGAAGCTAATTGATTCTCAGCTAGTCAAGAAATTCCCCGCATTTTATGGAGCCCGAAGGTTCATTACCGCATTTACAATTGCCCGCCACCTGTCTCTATCCTAAGCCAGTTCGATCCAGTCCATGCCCATAATATTGACAGTATCGCTAAATAAACCATACACAAAACCCCAAATCGGTTATTACTTCAGTCCTAGCTCAGGTGAAATTCAGAATACGTTCTTCTAGTGTTGATTGTGTTTGCATTTCTTGTAGCAGAAATTTTAAACATGCGTGTGACGTATTCTTAGAACTAGACTACGGTTGTGTGAGTATTTCTGGCTTAATACAGCGTAGACTTTCATGAGTTTCCCCTTGAAGAGATAGCCAATGTTTCACATTCAAGACTACTATTAGCCACTTAAGTGTCGAATGTTTAAAGAAAAGTGTGTTTTAAAACATGTGTAGACTAGGCTGCATCATTGAATGCACATCGCAGGTGTCGGTGGCAGTAGAGGCTGCCGGACTTGAGTGACAGTTTGAGGGTCTGTAGCCTACTCACGTTGGGACCCAAACTAGACCGCAGCGAGTTCTGTGTGATAACCCCACGACTACTGTTGGACTTGCCATCAAAAATAGTCACACGTAGGCTATATACGTTAGAATTGATTCATATAAAGCTAGGATTGCCATTGTCTTCATGTTATGTACACTCTTTGTGTTTCTGGCAGCATGGGGGAGACGGCGGGCTGTGTATGGAATGAACGCCGCAAGAGAATTAATAAGTAGAAGTTACATGGCCAAATGTGGTGTAATGTAATGCCTCTAAATATTTTGAACTTCTGGCCGTATTCCAAATTGCACTTCACAATTTCACGGAACTTTAAATCAATGATTACCGGTAAAATGTTGTGTATGGTGTGTTTGTACATACATATGTGCGTTGTTTTGTTGTGGTGGTTGTGTGTGTGTATATATATATATGTATATATATATATATATATATACATGCGTACAGTGGCGTGGCTAGGTTCTGTGCCGCCCGAGACTAGTAATCACAGTCATAAAATACGAACTTTTAAAAGTCGCAGTATTTATTGAATTTTCTGGTATGTGGCTCAATAATTTAAAATTAGTTGAGCGCAGAAAATCAGCATTTTTTTTTTTTGCTTGAAGTTTTTATTGTGCCGCCCCTACGACTCTGCCGCCGGAGGGCGGGAGCATCACTCCCCTTCTCCAGCTACGCTTGTCCATGCATATATGTGTGTTGTGTTTATACATGCATACGTGTGTTTTCATTGATGTGTGTGTGTACTTGCATAGATATATTTGTGTTGAGTTTTGATTGCGTACCACGTGTGCATTATCTATTTTGTTATTACTTTTCGGTGTTCGCCTGCCAGGGCTCCGCACGACATGGTTTGGGGTTCCGCGAGAAATCGTGGAATAAATAAATGAAAGCTTTCAAAATCTGCAAAAATTCCAAATGTCCCTCGAAACGTCGCGATAATTTTTGTCTGGAAATTGGCCGTGCTGAAGTAATCTCTGCGATCTGCCAGCTTCGTCTGTGGTTTGTTTTGGTCAGTTCGCATTGAAGGTAATGTGCAGTTGTGTTTTGCGTGTGTGTGTTCGTTTCATAGTGTTACAGTGCCGCATCAGCAGTGGCGAAAGAAAGGCAAGCCGTGCACCACCAACAGAAAAAGAACAACGCGGCTTTTTACAAATCAGTTTTCTTGGCAATAATTTAACACGATTTCAAGCTTCCGCGGCGATTAAAATGAGATCTTCGCTATTCTGGGATGTTACGTTTCGTGGATCAGTAGTTAGTTACCGAAGTTTCGATCTGAGTAATTTAGAAATATAGTAGAACTCCACTTTTCCGGACGCTGGTTAACCGGATCGCCAATTATCCGGATCGGCTTGGCCCTTCGGGTAAATTTGTCGATAATCCTACAAAACTTAACTTGACTTGAAATTTCCGGTTATGGGATCAAGTACAGTACAGTGTTATGGCTTCTAGAACTTCAAATCAGGCGTCGTGGAAAGGTTTAGAGGCAGGTACATATTGTAGATAGTAACAGCCGAACTTCAGACTGCTAATGTAGCCTATTTTCACAGAAAAATCTCATTATCCGGATTTTCTGCATATCCGGATGTCTCGCCGTCCCAATTAATCCAGATAAGTGGAGTTCTACTGTATTTGCGTTCCACTCCTTTTGGCTTGTCAACGTTTTCGTAGCTAAGGGTACCTCGGGACATGAAAAATTATTTTAGGGGTTCCCCATTGGAAGAAAAGAAAAGGTTTGAATCACTGTTACTGTTCATACATCGCTTTACATTCATCTTTGTGTTTTGTGTGGATGTGCAACTTGGTTTCTCGCACTGATGGAAGAACGTAGACTGAAGTCGATCAAGAACAGGTTACTGGAGGGAGTATTCGGACCTAAGAGGGAGGAAGTAGGAGAATTCTGGAGAAAAATGTAGGCTTATATAATGATGATCTTCATTAATTGTACTCCGCGACATACTATTGGGATGACAAATCAAAGAAGCTCGTAAACTGAAGCATTACCGCACTTTTGATGTTTTTCTAAACCAGTTTCCTGTCGAGTCCAATAGATTACTTATCACCAGAGTTTTTTTTTATTCTGATAAACCCCACTGTGTTTTTCTGTGTCACAAACAAATGAATTCACAGTCTAACACAACACTTTAATGACACATAAAACTGCGCTACATGTTTCAGTTCGCACGGACCATCATCACGCACTTCTTATTCCAACAGTAAAAAAAAAAAAACGGTACATTTTAGCATGCAATTGTTGTTAGGTAAACCTCACTAGATTTTGGCTGTTTATTAAAATGATAAATACACGTCATGTTTATGGATTAAAATAACATCGAAATTATGATGCAAGTAAAATCTCTTTATGTTTTATTCGGTCTAAACGGACCCGCTGGTCGAGTATTTTCCAGTGATTTTAAATATCATTCATGCACGCACCTGTACCTGTATTGATCTCTTTGTATCGGGGCCTTCTTTTCTTCTCTGACGCAATCTTCTCGACCAGTTACCTTGAGCACATGCCTAACTTTTTAACTTACTTTCTGTACTTTTCAAGTAAACTGGGCCCTAAATGTTTGATTAGATTCGTACTGTGGCTTGTAACCATGTCAGACTTTCACTGCATAGCGTCATTCAGGCATACAGCCCTTACTCAGCAAGTAATAATAATAATAATAATAATAATAATAATAAGCATTAAGTTCCAGTAGACCGAGTGAAAAGATGAGTTTAAGAGGAAGGCACGTATTGTGAAGTTAAAAGGTCTGAAGGTCCAAGTTCATAACAGCGTAACTCCCCATCGTATTTTGAATAGAGGGGATTGAGGTGATGAAAAAATATACACGAACGTTTTAGCCTCTTTTTTATTATTATTATTATTATTATTATTATTATTATTATTATTTATTCACGACTTTGAAAGTCGACTGGTGATCGTACAATATGAGGTTGGTGCAACATTTAATTCAGTGTTCAGAAATTTTGTGCAGTATCTTAAAATTTTGCAGTTTTCTTTTTATTATTTCTGCGTAGCAAGCAATTTATTATGGCCCCACGAGAAAGGTGTGTTGTGTATACCGTTTGTTTGCTGTCATGTTTAGAACCATTTGAGTTACACTAGTGAAATGTCATGATCTAAAGGATAACAGTCATACGTAGAACTTACGAAAATTTATTGTGTTAAAATTACATACCAGGTGACCGTGCCATAACTTGCGGGGTTTTCTTTCGGGAAATTTTAGACATCAGAAATTTACGCAAATAGAATGTATGCACAACAAAAGTCACAGTTTTGGAAATATTTATGATTTGTTTCATCCTTTTTATAGAGAAAGTAGAAAGTGACTGTTCAGGGGCACTCTTTTTTATTAAGGGGTCCGGGATTCGATTTAAATCACAAGCTGTGCTATTTTTGATAGATCTTTTTTCTTCTCCGTGTTTTATATTTCCTAAGCCAAACCACGGACTAGTATCGTAAAAAAAAAAGGCTACCATCGCTTCTTTCCACGTCCTCTGCTCTTCATTTATAGTCATCCTGCCATACGACTGACCATGAAATTTCTTTTTTCGTGTGGAAACCTAAGGTGGATTGCCGTGGAAACGGGAACCCGTCACGGGACCCCATGCAGGCGAATCCTGGCCACATATTCGCACTTCCACACTCTGTATATTTTTAAAACTGCATTAATATATAGAGAATCTTTGATCGCTGACCATGTCACGGCTGCTTTATTATACAGAACGCAGATATCTGCCGTGACATCCCGTGACAGCTGTGGTGCTCAGGTCAGCGATAAAAGATACACTCTGTATGAACCAAGTCTTTAGAAATGAAAGCACAAAAGGAAGTGGCCATCATATTCTTCAAGGATCTTATTATTTATGAAGGAACTTAGTGTTACAGTGTGCTACATACGTCATAACGTGGCTGCTTCATTGAGGTCATGTGACCATACGGCAAGACAGACTTGTTTTTCATGGGACGAGATTCGTTCAATGCCTGCGGACAACTCGATCCCACGCCCACGCAGTACACGTGTTTTGTGGAGCATTGCTCTATTACTTTTCACCTTTTGCTTTTACTTAACGCTGCAGGAAATAGCAGCAAGTCACACCGAAACCCGGTCCTTATAAAGAGAGATGCAAAACATCTATCAACATGTGACATCAGATAGACTCCTCCAGCTGCAGTTAAATCAGTTCGATGTTATGGGTTTTTGTACAACCTGAAACAAATTTTTCGCCTGCTTATTATTTGGATTCATGAGTGTTATATAGGCCTGTTAGTTACTGCACAGAAAAGTGCGCCTGTGTACTATCCAATAGGCCTACTGGACTATCGTCCTTTCATTGTGATATCGTTATTGGACTGACCCCTCATTCCCGCTGTGTTAAGTTGGGTTATTATAATTATAATAATAATTATTATTTTAACAGAAGGACCAGATATGAGTAATACTACTAATAATTCAAGGGAACTGAATTTCAGATTATGTAAATACAAACGGACCTGTGCTGACTGTGAAGGTACGTGGGGAGTGAAGGTGTAGTTACATTTTTACGTAACGTAAGCTCTAGGTGGGGAGTTATCAGTGTCACGCTCCGGCCGCTTTACCCCCATGGTGAGATCCACCATGAACCCACATTCGTCGAGACTGGATGGAGCCACATCCGGTCTGGACATAGGAGAATACAGCATTCTCGGGAATTTGTGTATGTCTGTTTAAGTGTGTTTATATTATGTGCTGCGGTAGCATATTCAAGAGTTTCGGTTTAATGGCTCTTATCGCGTTATTAGCCTATCTATGTTATTATCACGTATTACGTCAGTCTCTGTTGTGAAATGTTGACGTTATCGTAACTCAAAGTCAGTTTTGTCGTTTTAAAAACTTCTGCCTTTTTGTTTCGTAATAATTATTTACATATGATTGAACACTTGTTTTAGTAACATATTAAAGTGTTTATTATTGTGCAGATTTTTGTTTTTCCGTAAACGGAACATACATGTGTTGCATTATGGCGACAGCCCTCCTAATGATGACCATTCCGGTCAAATCACGTTGAGACAATAATCTTTTATTCTGTGATATGTTGACTGTGTCTGATGATTGTTTTGCTGAATGCATGTCATAACATATCCGTGTAGAATTTCGCATTAAAATAGAATTTTGACAATTATTAACTTTCATAGGCTAGCTGTTTGTGTCGGCTCGTGCAACGACCAAATACATACAGCGTACACTTTAGAGTCCAAGGACCTTCGCATGCGCATCACAAAGAGTCTCAGAGCACGTAGTTTTATTTTATGTCAAGCGAGTTTTGCTTGCGGATATACGGCCTGAAATGCGCCTTTCTTTGAAGAGGAAGTGGCATTGTGCCACACCTCGGCGTACATCTTGAATGTAGTGATTTAATGAAGCCGAAAAGTTTGGGGGAAATTAAGAAGTAAGGGTATTTGCAGCATTGTGTCACTAAACAAAGGTTGATAAGTTGTATGTACATAGAACTTAGAAACTCAACAGCAAATAGGACCGTTATCATAATTACACCAATAAATACAAATTAAGTATGTAAAATGTCAAAGAACATACATCGGGTTGCGGCTCCATAGTTTGCTGATGTCCGCCTTTAATTAAGAGATAAAAATGTTTTACAGACTTTTTACACCAATGTTAGCCTAAGTGAATAAAGGCATTGTAGTCCTTTTCGGGGGGGGGGGGGGGGGGG
>Ga0123355_10005784_pt1 | contig 18176 bp, 24 predicted proteins | sample TergutEmb28metaG_3_FD_89872 | JGI IMG/M metagenome (GOLD analysis project Ga0123355, IMG submission 89872) | Embiratermes neotenicus P1 segment gut microbial communities from Petit-Saut dam, French Guiana - Emb289 P1 | ecosystem: Host-associated > Arthropoda: Insects > Digestive system > Gut ... | reverse complement strand
GGCTTCGACTTTATCTTGACTACTCCAGGAACGTATTTGTGAAAACCCACATGACTGTGCCCATTTTTCAGTTCGCTCGATAAGTCCTCTTGCAATACCTTTGCGTCGGTAATTTTCATCAATTTCAATAATATCAATGTAAGCGTCATTGCTACCCTCTAACGGCTTTGTAAAATTAAGCGTATAAGTGGAAATAAACCCCGCAGGCATATCTTTATGCACAGCAGCAAGTGAATAACTACCGTTTTCAAAATGGATATGATTTTTTATCATGTTTTTAGTTTCCATATCACTAACCTGGTCAAGAATTTTTTCTAATAACACGTTGTCAATTTGTTTATATTCAATTTCCATGAAGTTATATCCTTTCTGTGTTTATATAAATTTTACGCACGTACCACGCTTTTAGTGGTACATAAGTGCGCCCTCTAAGAAAAAATGTTTCTATTCAGATATAAAATCATTTTATCACAATTCAGAAATTTTTGTATTGTAATCATTCAAACAGCATACGTTCATGAGAAACCAAGACAAACTCACCATTTTGATACTCATAAAACGAAAGCATAAAATAGTCAGGGTTTCCGCCACGGTTAAACGCTACAATTTGTTGTGTTTCATGGCAAATTGATAGCTCTGCATATTCAATTGCCATAAGCTGCTCATTTAATACAAATTGTCCACTTGAATTATCCCATAACCAAATATATTCACTAGTAAGTAGGCCGCCCGCCCCATCTTGCCAACGTTTCAAGCGTATGTCTAGATACCCATCAAAATTAAAATCTTCAAATACAATACCTGATTGCATAAATCTGTAACTCTGGGATAAATCAGGGATATGCTGTATGATATTACCCATGTCATCTGAAATTGTTATACTTACCTCTCGTGGCTCTGGAAATGGTGATTCATTGTAATCATCAATAAACCAGCCGATGTTACGTGTGAAGAAAAATTCAGGCATATCTTCATGTATTCGCTTTCGGATGAATGTTTCATAAGTTATTATTTCAGTGTTCGCAATAAGGTCAACCTCTATAATTCTTGTTGCAAATTCTCCATTTTCCATAGTAATATGTTCATTTTCCCTTGCTGACATTGTAACAAAAACACCATCAATGTATTTTAACAAAAATGAACCGTGACCAAACCCACCTGCACGCCAGGTTGCCGAAAGGGATTGTTGCTCTTCATTTATCCAAATTGTAGTAAAATCACTCATATGTGAAAGCTCTTGATTATAAACAAATTTACCAAGTTGATTATCCCACAACCAATAAATATGAGGGGAGTTACGCATAGAACCACCCTCACCCATATATAAAGCCATATCTAAAAATCCATCAAAGTTATAATCAGCAAAATGTAACCCAAAAGAATCTGCCCATATTGGAGGGAAGGCATTAAGCCTATCAAATTCTTGAAGCAACCTACCTTCGTCATCTATTACTTGAATTACATGAATGTTAGGTTGAATATTTTCTGCAACATCTTGAATCTCACTTGACCAACCTTCAATCCATCGCCCCAGTAATCTTATTGTAAATGGTGGTATGTTTTCGTTAATGCTCTGCACAACAGTGTAATCAATGATGTTATCCTCTGTCACAGCCTCTGATCCAAAATGATTGTATTCTCTGGCGTTTTGTAATCCCAAAGCCCCTGTCTCAACTCCTGTAGTTCCAACCACTGTGGCATAAGTATAGGTTTCAATTTCAGGATCGGCTTGACTATTACAAGCACTTAGCACCAACATAACTGAAAATACAGCGATACAGAGTTTTATTGTATTTTTCATCCCATACACCTCATTTATTTTCTTTGACGCTTACATATAAGCCGCTTTTTACGGCTTTAAGATTCGCTAGGAAAATCCTCCAGACGATACACAGCAACAATGTTAATGTCCATATTTATAGGGGCGGCCAAATACTCTATTTGTGTAGTACCCCAAATCCTTATTGTAGGACGCAAGCGACTGCGTGAAACACTATCATCCTCAATCACAATGCCTAACCGTCCATCAGAGAGTTCTACAATTGTATTAATAGGATAAAGCTCCAGCTTTTCAAAAAAAGCCTTCACCACCTCATAATCAAAAGCACGGTTTACATCCTTACGTATTATTTCAAATGTTTCTGAGGGTAACAATGGGTTACGATAAGTACGGTAAGAAGTGACTGCGTCGTAAACATCTGCAACAGCTATAATTTTACTAAAAAGCGGTATGTCTTTACCATGAAGCCCTTTGGGATAACCCGTACCATTTACTTTTTCATGGTGGAACATTACCGCGTTCCACAATTCAATATCACCTATACCACTATTTTTAAGTGTAATTGCACCTTGGATAGAGTGATGTTTAATTTTCTCAAATTCCGCATCAGTTAGTTTAGTCTTTTTGTTGATAATGTCTAAGGGTATCATTTGTTTTCCAATATCATGCATCATGGCGCAACGCCCAAGCCGAAAGATAGCATCCTCATGAAGCCCTAATACCCGCCCTGTGGATATAGAAAGTAATGCAACACTCAAAGAATGGTGATAAGTATATTCATCAAAACTTTTCAAGCCATTAATGTGTATAAATCCATTTGTATCATCAGATAAAACATCCACAAGGTCACTAACTACCCGTTCAACATTAGATACACATTGATAAGCCGTTGTTTTATTAAGGGTTTCCCCTTGCCCCACGTTAAAACAGGTGAATAGTTGTTGTATACTACCAATAGCTTCTTCTTTTAACTTTTCGTCTATTACTGGCTTTATTGGGGCAACAGTTTCTGGTGGAAGGTCTGCGTTTATTGAAGATGGCGGATGGACAACTCTTTCGCCTGAAGATAATATTACTGTTTCTTTTTTTGCCATTTCTTCTTTGATAGTTTCTTTCTTTCTAGTTTCCTCCTTTCTTTTTTTCGCTTTGGCTATCTTGTCATCCATACCTTCGATTGATTCTTCAGAAAAAATATCAACCATATGCACGTCATATCTTGCAAGCCTATTGATGAGGGTTTCATCTAATACAGCACCCTCCCGCGCCGCTAATATAGGTGAGTTGTTTGAACCCACGGTTACATAAATTGGTTCTGCAAGTTTCATTCCTTTAGCTTCGTTTAATTTAATCCTATATATATACATGTTTTTTGCCTCCGCAAGATAATAAAACTGCCCAAACGCGAACAGTCTCATTATACTAAAATAACATAATTTTGTAATAATGTAATTCGTTTAATATAGTATAATCTCAATGGATAATTGTGGAGAGGCGTATTTATTACTCTGCACTCTGCTTATTGTAGTTACGCAAACAAGAAGCCACACATTTGATCATTCCAAATTGTGCATAATAATCTTCTAGTTCCTTGTCATGTACCACATCAATCATATAAAACTCCTTTAAAGAATCCAACATATGGCTAACGAGTGTTTTACCAATACCAGATTTTTTGTATTCAGGCAAAACCTCAAGTAATGGGATATATGCGGATAAAACCCCATCAGATATCGCATTAATAAAGCCAACAACTTTGTTTGTTTCAGTGTCTATTGCCAACCACACGCAATAACTACCTTTTAATATTCGCATATGTGCAGATGGTGAAGGCGGATTAGGCCAGCCAACAAAAAATCCAGATAACATATTCTCATCTAAATTTGTAAGATTGTTTGTATACTTAATCATGTTTTCCTCCAATAAATAGTAAGTGATTACTTCTGCCCAGCATTTCAGGCTTTTCGCAACAATAGAAATGATATTTTAAATAATGTTCAAAACCCTCATCATCAAGTTGGTTAATCTTTTCTGCAAGTAATTCACTAACACCATCTACTGCAATCTCTTTCAAAAGATTAAAACCACTACTTTGAATAAGCTCATTACGTGCCTCTTCTACAGTGAAAAACACGAATGGAAAATTATTCACATCAAATGTTTCTTTGTTGTAATTACCATTTTTAAGATAATCCAAATCATATGAAAATGTTTCTGTTAATATAACCATATCGTTTGAAATGTACGCAAAAAAGATAATACCGCCCTTTTTGCAAACCCTATGTGCTTCCTGTATACATTTTTCTCTATCAAATGGGTTTGAAATATGATACAAAGGACCAAGCAGAAGTACAACATCAAATGAGTTATCATCAAACTCTGAAAGATTACAGGCATTACCTTGCCTAAGGTCTATATCTAAATCTGAGGCTATCTTCTTTTTAAAAGCTGTTATATTTTCTTCTGCAAGTTCAACAGCAGTAATGGAGTAACCTTGTTTTGCGAAATATAAACTATATTCTCCTGCACCTGCCCCAATATCAATTATTTTTGCATCTTGCTTTAAATACTGTTCAACATATCTTACAGTAGTGAGAAACTCAACTCTTGCTGCCTTTGAACGGTTTAATCGGCTATCTTCGTTAAATATTTTGTATAGGGCAGAAACACGTTCTGTTTCATTTTCGATTAGCCTTAATGCACTAAAGTCCATTTATAATACCTCCAATAGAATTTATTTAATTTGTTAAAAAAGAGTAAAAAAAGGGAACACTAAAAACAGAGTGCCCCCAAAATAACTGTACATAAGGATACATCAAGCTAAAAAAATAATCAAGACTACATATTTAGGCGTGCTTCAATGCCCATTGATACTGTTGCTTCGTCATTGTGGGCTTGGGCTTGACCCGCAATCTCACTATACACTAAGTTGCAACGTGGTATTACTGATTACTGGGCAGGTCGTTCGCTTTTTTATGACCTGATTTTGCCTTACCCTGTATCTCTGGAACAGGAGGCTGTTCATTCTTTTTATAATGTGTTTTATGATTACTTTCTGTCCCGTGAGGTTCACTTGGACTTGGTCGTCTCATACCAGCTTTAGCCATTTTCAATCAACTCCTTTTCAATATTTTATCCGTTTATCTGGCGAAATATATTATGATATGGTTTCCAGTTTACTTCTCTTAAAAGAAACTTGCTATAAACTGTTAATTATCCCAAACAAATTCTAAATAAAATATTCACATCTACAAATGATATTGGAGAGGTGAATATATTGAAAAAATTTTTATTGATAACATCGTTAATTACTTGCATTTTATTTTGCAATAATTTTATTGCTTACGCAGGCGAAAACTGGGGGCTTCACTTTCCTAAAAACGGAGAAAGACCTACTGCACCTGCCACAGCAGAGCATTTGAAGAAGTTTGATGCTTATTATATTGGCGGGGATGCAGACGATAAGGTTTTATATCTCACTTTTGATGCTGGTTACGAAGTAGATTTAACAAATGGAATTTTAGATGTTTTAAAAAAGCATGAAGTTCCAGCCGCATTTTTTTTAGTGGGTACGTATATTCGTGACCAATCTGATTTAATTAAACGAATGGTGGCAGAAGGGCATATTGTAGCAAATCATACAATGACTCACCCTGATATGAGTAAAATCGAAAGCAAAGAAGCCTTTAAAAAAGAGCTTGCACAAGTGGAGCAACATTATCGTGAAGTCACAGGACAAGAAATACCGAGATTTTACAGACCTCCAAGGGGCATTTACAGCGAGTCAAATCTAAAGTTAGCACAGGAATTGGGCTATAAAACAATTTTCTGGAGTGCGGCATACAAAGATTGGGAAGAAAACAATCAGCCAACAAGAGAAGAGGCTTTTTCAAAACTAATTCCACGTACACATCCAGGCGCAGTTATTCTTTTGCATAACACATCAAAAACAAATGCAATGATACTTGATGAACTACTGACCAAGTATAAAGAAATGGGTTATCGTTTTGAAGATCTTAATCATCTGGTTGTACAAGGGATTTAAATAGGGATGTTTTAACGAAAATTATAAAATTTAAAGAGGTCTATATCAGCATTTTGATATAGACCTTTTTAAATTTTATAGCTTTACTGTTAATGCTATCCCATCACCAATAGGGATAATACTACTCTGTAATCCTTGTACACTTGTTATCATTTGCAGATATTCCCGCATATTCTTATGGATGGTGCGTTGGTCTTTTATTATTTCGTTACGTTCTTTTGCAATGTCGCCATTTTGTAGTACATTGTCTGCTAATAACACACCTGTTTTTTTCAAAAGTTGTAACAATAGGGGCAAAAAATTTTTATATTGCCCCTTAGAAGCATCTAAAAAGATAAAATCAAAAACTTCATTTTTATTTATCAGTTCTTGCAAAGCATCCATTGCACTACTTTCTATAAGGGTAATTTTGCTTTCAAGGGCAAGACTTTTAAATGTTTCTTTAGCAAGTCCTATCATCAAAGGATAACGGTCTATTGTTGTTACATGCCCTTCATCATCAATTAAAGAAGCCATAAGACTAGCAGAAAACCCAATACAACAGCCCACTTCAAGGATTTTTTTGGGTTGTGTAAGCAAAATCATTGTGCTTAAAAAGTTTGCTGTCTCATTGTTTATTATCGGAAAGCTATTTTCTAAGGCATATTTCTGCAAATCTGCTAATTTTCCCATTGGCAGAGAATACATACTATTTATAAATTGTTGTACATCTTCATTTAGAATACTCATAATTTTTCCATTCGTTGCGTTTTTATGTCAAAATCTCTACGGCGTGTATCAAAATCCCTATCTCTTTTTTCGCGCTCTAAATATTCTGCAACATGTACGACACCTCGCGCCTGTTCCCTTCGCGGAATACTTATACGTCGCCACAATTCGTCCTTATCCATAATAAACTTATTTGCAAATAAATTTTCATATAAATCTGCCCAATATCCACATTTCATTTTATGCAAATTTTTAATAAATCTAACCCAAACCCTATCATAAACTTGGACATCATAATCAATCGAATCTAAATCATCATTTTTTATTGCCTGTATGTCGTTTAATAATATTCGTGAAAGAGCTTGTACCTTCCGTTTTTCAATAACATAACATACATATCCAATAATACCAATTGTTAGTAGTACCAGAACTAAAGCGAAAACCAAAATGGTAGTATCATTTAATGTTGTGGTAAACTGTTCTATTATATTGGCGGAAACTACAAAAACAAAAAAAGGAACAGAGAAAATAAGGATTAAAAAAACTAAAAAAATAACAAATGTCAAAATAGAAGACCGTGCACGATTAATACTTGCTGTTGAAAGGCTTATGGCAACATTCGTGACATTTTTATTAGAGATTACTTCATCTGAAACGGCATTGGCAGCACTTGCTATAGCTTTTATTGCATGATGTGCCGTGCTGTTTTGGGTAGAATTGGCAGCAACAACAGCCGCCTTTGCAGCAGAGTGCGCTACTTCTGTGGCATCTTCTTTATTGATACGAATTCCTGAAATAGTCAACAAATTAACTATATCCAAAGTCCAAAACATTGAAAACAGATGCTCTTGTCTTTCTTCACGCTTCCAAAATGAAAATTTTCTTTTAACTCCCAAAAACGGCAACGACCTAACGGCACAAAGCCAAGCAAAAAGTTGTAACTGCTTGGCTGAAAAATCTTGTAATTCTTTTTTCACTATTGTTTTAAAATCTGAATTCACTATGGCAAAACCCTTCGTGCTGTAACATACGTTCTATTCCAGTATGCTGTGCTTAAACTACTAATCATTACACCTGTGCGTTGCGATGATGAATGAATAAATTCACCACCACCAATATACATCCCTACATGAGAAATGCGACTGCCACCCATTGTTGCAAAAAACACCAAATCCCCAGGCATAAGACTTTTGCGGCTTACATAAGTTCCGTTATTTACCATATCCGCAGAGCGACGATTTAAGTACACACCAAATGGGCGAAAAATATAATTCATAAACCCCGAACAATCAAAACCACTGGGCGACATTCCGCCCCATAGATATCTTGTACCAAGATATTGTTTTGCAAAACTGATAATCTCATCAGCAATAGTATACCCTAATCTTTTAGATGGTAAAGATACAAATTCTGGAATATTCACATTAGAACGTTCGATAAATGCAACTCTTCCTAAATGCTCAACAGCATACCAATCTTCAAAAACTGCCGTGATTGCAATAGGCCTGTCTATTGCCAATAATGAAAATGATACCCCACCCTCTTCACGTGGATAATCATAAACCCATGCAAATTCTGTGTTAATTGTACCTCGTGTATTGTAGATACGCACAAATTCGTGTGCTATATAAACATTTTCATAATCATTAACAGTAACACGATAAAAATCACCAACTATAGTATGAATGTACAAGGCTTGTCCGCGTTCAACTTGAAAGAGACGATTTTCACCAATATATGGTGAAGAGCGAACATTAACTGGATTGCCAGTTACAATACCACGAGTTGTCGCAAAGACAGTGGGACTAAAAGCAAACGTAAAAAACATAAAACATGTGATGGTTGCTAATGCATAAAAAACTTTGTTTTTGATAAACATAATATCCCCTTTGTTTTCTTCCTTTAAAATATTACAGACATATTAACAATATATTAATTTGATGTCAATACTGTTACAAAAGAATTTCAAGAAATCGTAACTGGGTTTTGTCCAGTGTAGCACCCCATTGATTGAGTGTAAGCGTCAAATAAAAAATAACCATAGAGTTCTCCATGGTTATTAGACATTGACAGGTTATTATTCATCATATGGTTTATCTTTGACATTTTTTTTAGATTTTGTTTCCATTCTATTAATGGCCTTTATAATATCTACAACAAGTTCGATTTTTTCCTCTGAAAGATAAGTTAGCAAACTCATAATTTTTTTACGATTATCTGCCAACTGTTTTCCCCCAGCAAAATGTTCTTCTAAATTTGTTTCTGATGAAATATCAAAAAGACCTTCCAATGGGGTATCAAATATACACCATAGAGTATAAAAAGTATGTGCAACTACCCCTCTTTTTCCTCTTTCAATTAGCCCTAAATGTGCAACATTTATGTCCATAAGTTCTGCAAGTTCTTCACGACTCATGTTTCTGAGGATACGTTCCTTCGCAATATTGCCTCCGATAATCTTATCAAGAAAGTCCTTGTTTTGCATTAGTCCACGTTCATCCATAGTAAATCCTCTTCACTCATATCTTACTCATAAATCGTTCAACATCTATAACAAAACGCTCATGTGTACCTTTTCCAATTTCCTTTGTTCCTTCATGTGCAACTACTGAAAATGAAACCTTTCGCCCATCAATTTCTGTGATGGTTGCAGTTGCCGAAATATTTGCCCCCAATGCGGAGGCAGCCATGTGGGCGACGCTAATTTGCGTCCCCACAGAGCTTTGCCCGTCGTTTATATCTGTCAAACAGTTACATGCCGCTTGTTCCATTAATGCAATCATCATTGGTGTTGAGAATACTTGTAAATCACCACTGCCTACTGCCTTGGCAGTGTTATGCTCTGAAACAATAGTGGTTGCATTTCCTGTTTTTCCAACTGTCATACACTGACAGCCTCCTTGTATGGCATAATCATCTCTAATAATGACTCCTTATCCATTGCACCCAGCCCGTGATTAACAACTTTGCCGTCTTTCATTACAACTAATAATGGAATACTTGATACACCAAAACTTTCTTTTAATTCCAAGCATTCATCCACATTAATTTTGCCCACTTTTATACCCTGTTCTTGTTCCGCAAGTTCATCAAGAATGGGGGCAATTCTAAGGCATGGTCCACACCATGGTGCCCAAAAATCCAACAAGACAGGCACATCTGACTGCATAACCTCTGTCTCAAAATTATCTTGGTTAATAATGATTGTTTTCATAAATAAAAACCTCCAAAAATAAAATACTATGTTTTTATAGTTCCCATTCTATAACCTACAATACCGTATTTAAACGTATTCTGCAAGCAGATATCTTGACATATTTTCCACAATTTTCAAAGATATTGTTTGAAAATGCTATTTGACAATCCTGCTTATTCCACATTATTTGATTTCAGAAAAAATCTAACGAAAACGAGTAAAAAAATACCTATTGCTATTAAAATCAGCTGACACGGCAGTAACAAAAGCAATATCACCATTAGCTATGATATTCATTATTCTATACCCATTATCAAGGGGAATTGTAGTTTGATGCAAAATACCAGTATCAGTATCAAGCAAAACTAGAATATTACTAAGTCTCCAAAAAAACAATTGAATATTATCAGCACTGAAATTATCAACCAGTGATAAATGCCCTTCATGTATTGCATACAGGCTACCATTTTCATCAATTCTCCCGATAAGGCTATTCATAGGAAAAGAAGTGAATGTATAAATATAAACGAAATCCCCAAAGACTCTAAAATTATTGGAAAAATATCCTGTTATATTTTGCTCTACCTCACTCATGTTTATATATTTCTTAAAATCAAAATTTTCATCATATACTCTTATCAGTGATCTCCAAGCATCACTTCCAGATAATGCAATTTGATATAAAACATAAGTCCAATTATTATCATCTATAGTATGCAGTAAATATATAATACCTTCTCTTGTTGTTGCATCAAAACAGGCTTTTGACACAATTTCTGTTAAATTTGTTTTGGGATCAAATATTTCTAAATAACTTATACCAACTTCCCCTTCCGCTCTTATTTTTAATGAAATCAATCTATCACCAATGGAAAAGGTATTAACAATAGGATCTGATATGGTGTCCTCTGCAACGTGAATGAGTTTATTATTCTCCAAGTCAATTCCAAATAGTACGTTAATTAACATATGATTGTTGGCATCACCAACTGTTGCATAGAAATAAATTATATTGTCAAGAAGTGCATAACGCCCTGTTGAAACAGCAAAACGATAAAAACGCCCAATATCTATATATGTTCCAGATTCAAGGAAGTACCTGTAAATATGACGATAACTACCAACTTCGTGGTTAGAACCAGTTCTTATAAATATCATACTACCATCGTCCAGTAAAAAAATAGCGTCTGCTTGTCTGTGTTTATCCAAAGACAAATCAATTTCATATAGATAAAATGGCTCATGAAGCATTAAGTTAGTTATACCATGTGTTTGAGTTTGTGTAAATTCAGAGTTATCAAAGTTTGCACATGCCGTCAACCCCATCAAAATAGTTAAAGTACAAAGTGCTATAAACTTATTTTTCATAAATTCCATAAAATCACTCTCATCTTTCTTGTAATTATGTAGGGGACTACTCTGCTTAATCTAAAAACTATAGTAGCCCCCTACGTATTTAAAATACTTTAAACTGCATTTTACTAGATGTATAATTTGTTAAACAGCATCAGTCTACCATGCATAACCTAAGTTTACATTACTATAGGCTTGAAACAGCACACCAGAACTTACTTCATACCTAATCCAAGCATGTCGACCAACAAATCCTCCCCAAGGGTCATTAATCATAAAACGTTCACCCAAACCATAAACTCCTTGTACAACTACAAAGTGATTTCCTGTATCATATTGGAATCCTTGCGAGGCACGACCATTGAGTCCAACAATTGGTGGTTGCCTAAGGTAACGTATAGCGGCGGTTAAATGCCTCTCCATAGCAGAGTGACTTGCACCAAATTCCATAAAATAGCAAGATGTCGTTCAACAAAGATATGCTACTATTTGACGCAAACTTATGCCACCAGCAAGTAGATTAATTTCGGGAGCATTTATGATTTGTTGTTCTGTAGGTGCTGAACCATGAAACCAATGCATTACCATACGTATACTGGCTATGCCACAGGTGTTGTTTCTTTCCTGACCAAAGTAACGGAATGGCTGTAAAAATGTCCATGTTGAAAATCGGTTAAGTCCAAAGGAATCAGGTATCCTACTTTCAGCCTCACGCGCACGACTCGCCGCATAATCCATATCTTCTTGGGTTGCCTCTAACGCCCCACCAGAACCAAATGGAGTCATAATTGATTGACTACCATTCATTGAAATGGGTTCTGGCATTGGAGACCAGTTGATGTTAGCCGATACTACTGCACCGCTTGCCGATATAATCACCAAGACAAGCATTAATGATGTCACTCGTTTGATAATGTTTTTAGTCATTTACAATACCTCTTCTTCGATTTTTTTTACTATCTTTTGTTTGATTCTTGCACTACTTCGTGTTCAAATATCACTTAATTTATGGTATTCAACCACTGAAGTATCCGATGAAACACCACCAATTAGCGATAATGTAAATCTAATTCTAATCCATAAAAACATTCCCCTTCCTTCTAAAAATATATTGGCAATATATAATATATTGTCTTTCGCTGTTTATGTCAATATTTTATTAATAATATTATAATTGCACAAATATGTATGTTTTTATATAAAAAACCATGCAAAAGTGAGTACATTCATTTTCGCATGGTTTATAAAATTACTACAGGAAACAAATCAACCAACAACCATCCGATTCATTTCGCGCTTTAATCGTCCGATTATTTTTTTCTCAAGGCGCGAAATATAAGATTGGGATATTCCCAACATATCAGCAACCTCTTTTTGTGTTTTTTCTTCGCCCCCCGCATACAGCCCAAAACGCAACTCTACAATCCTCTTTTCGCGACTGCTTAATTTGCTTAATGCTTGCTGTAAAAGTTCGCGGTCCACGGCATCTTCCAAATCCCGCGAAATAATATCAACATCTGTACCTAGGATATCGGAGAGTAACAACTCGTTTCCTTCCCAATCAATATTCAAAGGTTCGTCAATACTCACTTCTGTTTTTGCGCGACTATTTCGTCTTAAATACATAAGTATTTCATTTTCAATACAACGGCTGGCGTAGGTTGCTAACTTTATATTTTTATCGGTGCGGAAAGTGTTTATTGCCTTAATCAATCCAATTGTCCCTATAGAAATCAAATCTTCTACATTTATTCCCGTATTTTCAAATTTGCGTGCTATGTACACCACTAGACGCAAGTTTCTTTCAATTAAGGTTGCTTTGATTTGGGCATCATCTTCACTGCCCAAACGTGCCAACAAATCTGTTTCTTCATCCATTGCAAGTGGAGGGGGAAGAGATTCACTACCCCCTATATAATACACATGATCTTCCGTTTCCTCACGCATTAAAAGCCTTATCATATCTCGTGCTTTAATATAAATCGCGCCAAACACAATAGCACCTCCTAAAATTTTAGCTTACTAATTCGGGGCTTACAAGCCCCTGATATCGTCCATCACGGCATAATTTAGCATTGTAAATGCCAACAACCACATCAATGAGTGTATCTTTTTTACCCTCTACACAAACGCGGTCTGGGCGAAAGCCAATTAGCATTCCGTTTGCCCGTCCCAAACTGCTAAAGGGAATCATACGTATTCGATTGTAAAATGCACCATCTTGATTTGCCAATAATCCCTCAAGGTCATTTTCTTGCTTTTCATAAAATAGCACCCTCAAACCATCTGGAAGAAATTCCTTTATGTGTTCAAACTCTGCAATAATCACAGGCGATTGTGATAAAGGTTCTTTAAGACTGTGTCCTGTATCAACAAGAGCCTCAAAAGAACAATCATTTTCACCCATAAAAATTTGGATATTACAGAGCATTTGGCGTTTTAGCACATAACGGTTGCTTACGCGAATGCCTAATTTAAGTAAGATATAACAAATTGCCATCCCGATAAAAACGAGTTGCCACGAAATCGACCGTGTAAATTCGCTCCAATCAGAGGCAATATGATATACTGCATAAGGTAAATCTGTAAGAAAAATCAAAGCCATTCCCAACCCACCCACTGTAAATGAAATACAGTAGGCAACTGCCATTACTTTGAAAAACGACTTCACCCCTCTTGGATAAAAGCCGACAATTACACCCGCCGACAATATTACAATTGATGAAAGAGCCACATTCAAAAATCGCAATGATTCCACAGCAATAAGTAATGTATACAAAAATGCCATAACGCCCGCACCCAATATAAGCCAGCGTCTTTTTCTTTTGCTATGGGTTAGTTTTGCAACCATCCACAACACAAAGCTATTCATAACAAAATTAACAACAAATAGACTATCTGCATACAGCACCATAAACATCACCCAAAAGAAGTATAAAGCCATGTTGTTGAAAAATTTTGTCATATGTGTAAAATTAAAACAAATTAAATTATGAAGGTTTTCGGCAAATGCAATTTTCTAATATAGCAATTTCGATTGACATTGACGCGCTTGCGCGTTGATGCAAGCGGAGATTGCGCCCCCCTCACTGACACGAAGCACATTAATGCGAAGTGGAAGTGTTATAAAGTAAGTAACTGCACAGTCCGATTTTATTTTCTTCTTGATTAAATATGCCCATTATAGTATAATCAAATTATTGCATATAAGAGCAATTCTATCGTTTTCCGCAGGAATTGTAACCCATTAGCGACGGAAATTTCTAATGTAATCTCCAAACATATAAAGAGAGGGGCTTGTTGATATGTCCTTGCGGCATGGATTGCTTGGACTTATAAATTATAAACCAATGACTGGGTATGAACTTAATAAAGAATTTGGCGAATCCCTGGCACATTTTTGGCACGTTAGGTCACAACAGATATACAAAGAACTTGATATCATGGAAAAAAATGGTTGGCTTATTAGTGAGCATGTCATGCAGCGCGAAAAACCAAATAAAAGGGTTTATTCCATTACAGCAGAGGGGAAAGCAGAATTTATAGATTGGCTCTCATCACCTGAATTTGACATCAAAAATGCTATGCGAGGGAAAAACGCTTTTTTAATGCGCTTAGGCTTTGCAGGGGAAACAAATAATGAACAAGCACTAGATTTACTTCGCTCATTCAAGAAGGAATGTCTTGTTAATCTTCAAAAAATGAATGATGCTAAAGAAATGATTGCCAGAGATGAAGGCTATTTGAGTCATGACATAATGAAATATTGGAAGTTAGTGGCATTACATGGAGAAATCATTAACAAAGCAAGGGTTGAATGGGCAGATACAGCCATTGCAATACTTGAAAATGAAGAATGATTATGGAGGTATCCCATGGAAACTAAAATGACGGAACAACAGAAGGAAAAACTTATACGGACTTACAAAATATATAGCGTTGTTGACTGGATTATAATTATAGTAGCAGTTGGTATTCCTGTTGGTATTACTGTGCTTGAAGGATTGGGTTTAAGAGATTTTAGTATAGAATCATTTATATATTACTTAAATAATGCACCTGCCATTATCATCATACCTGTAGCAATAATATCAACTGGATATACCATTTGGAGTATGTGGCTATATGTTAAAGTTTGGCCGATTAAAGAAATTCCAAAAGGTTTTGACTATTGGTTAGATTGGCTTTTAACTATTGCACTTACTGCGTATGAATTGTTTATCTTCTATGTAATTTTACTTAATTAATAAGTCAGAAAGTTAAAAAAACGGATGAGCCGATTTACTCATCCGTTTTTTCTTTAGGTCTAATTAGACCCTTCATTATCCACTATTGTTAAATAAACCATAGTTTGATTCATATACTGATATGCAATTTCGCCAAAAGTATTTGGGCCTTGGAAAGTGCCTACACTTTTTCCTTCTAACTCTCCAAACCAGTAATTATTTGCACAATTTAAAGAAATCACTGGGTTTAAGTCACTATACTCTTTTAAGGCATTACTAAACGCAGCAAAATAATCTGGAACGGCTTCCCCAAAGCGATATTTAATCCCTGAGTATACAATAGATGCAAAATGTACAATACCATCTTTAATATTAAAAAATGAGACATTTATATTTGCATTATAGAAAGCCCCAATAATTGGAATTCTAATATCAATATTGTTTTCTGCAATGTATTCCGCAAACACTACCTCTTTACCATCAATTAAGCATTTCTCTACAAAAGATGTATCTTCCAAAAATTCGATAATGGGGCTATTCTCATCTGGTGTAAACATATTGATAATACCTATATTTGCAATACGGTCTTTGGGCAATGATACATGCATAACAACAGCCTTGTCCGTAAAAATCTCAGCATTTTGACCATTAACAACAATTGTTGACTCTAGACCTTTGGTAATGTTGTAACCAGCGCACCATCCAACTATACTTTTTAAATACATATCTGGAAAATCTGGCGCGTACCTTGCATATACATCTCTAACCTTGCTTTCAAATGGCAATATAACAATAGAAAAGCCGTTATCATATGCATCTAAACAAACATTTTTAATATTGTTTTCATCATAAACATCAATTTTTATCGTATCAAATGGCATTTCTTGAATGAAGAGTTTTTCATCTGTGGTAACACCACCCTCAGATGTCAAGAAATATTCAATTGAACCACCAATCCAATTTCCTTTTGGCAATTGTGTAAGTAACTCTGTAGCCCCAGAGATGTGTAACCATTGCCCTTTTTCAAGCATTGCCGACACTTCGGCAACTGTTTTAAGCATACAATGCCTCCTATACCTGGGAAATTAATGCATAATCATGTTTCATGATTGCTGCATATTTACTCATAAAATCATTTATCTCTTTTGTACAACGTGCTAATGTGGCAGCAGAAGGCTCTTCTTTGTATATTTTACCCAATCTGCTAATAAGCATATTAATACTAAGTTGGGTAAATTTACAATATGCATCTCCTGTTAAAATTTTTTTAACTTGTGTTTCTGATACTGTCACAATTTTGCTCCTTTCTATTATTATAATACCCTGATACTGTTATAGCCTCAATAATTCACTATAACTACTGCGACATAATCATATGATATCATATACGGCTATTATTTGTAAGGTGTTTGAGCTTCGAGGCGATATATTGGTCCGTGGGGTGAAAATTTTTCTTCATATTCCGTCATTATATTATCAGGGTATTTATTAATATCAGCATGAAGATTTAAGGAGATGTTTTGCATTCTCCAGCCCTTCATGTTAAAACTTTCAAGTGAAGATTCAAAAAGGATTCGGTTATCTGTTTTAAAGAAAATCTCTGGAATTTTTAGGGTTTCATACATTGACAAATACTTCTCGTGGGTAAGGCGACGCTTTGCCCATTTTTTTTTGCGTGACCAAGGGTCGCAAAAGTTGATGTACAAGCGTGAAATTTGAATTAAAGAATCGTCAGACATTAACATATCCAAAAGATTGTCTGCATCTGCAAGGATAAAAATTATTGAGCCTGCATTAGTTAATTCTGCTTGGCGGGCAGCAGTTGCTAAGATAGTTGGTTCGCGCTCAATTGCTATATACAGTATATTCGGATTGCGTCGAGATGTTTCACATATAAAACGCCCCTTGCCACAGCCTATTTCCAGATGTATAGGATTGTCTGATTCACCAAGATACTCCAGCAAACTTGAATGCTCTGCACTGCGTAAAATACGCGGGTTATTTGACAACTCATTAGGTGCCCATTTTTTGGTTCTTGCACGCATAAAAACTCTCCTGTGTTTTTACAGGAGAGTATAACATAAATCAGATATTTATAAACATAAGCCAATAACCTTTGTCACCACGCTGGGCGCGTTCACCATCATGACACTTAAATTGTGAGAACCCTAAACGTTTCGCATGTCCACGTTGGTCGGGATCATAATCGCCTGGCACTCCAATTACATATTGAGGTGGTCCATTATCTGTAGTCATCCCCAATATAAGATGCCCATATAGTGCGAATGAAGATGATACAAAAAATTCTTCCAACAATTGTGGGCGATTATTGGGCAAAGGAATAGGGTCTGTGATGGATATACGAACCCATCGCATTACTCTATTTTGCTTGGTAAATGGGGTCATTGTAGGATTGCCTGAAAAAATAGCCTCTAAAGCCTCAATATTTTTCTTGCGTATTGGTGATGTGTTTATTGTGTTTGTGTTTAATTCACCTACCGCAACTTTAAAACTCTCTGATATGTTATTCCTTGGTATTGGTTTGCCCTTGGGTGGTTTTGTTGCACGTGGGGGCTTTGGTTGATTCTTGGGAGGTTCTGGTATCGGATCTGGTTCTAGTATTGGTTCTGGCTCTGGTATCGGTTCTGGCTCTGGTATCGGCTCTGGCTCTGGTTCTGGTATTGGTTCTGGCTCTGGTATCGGCTCTGGCTCTGGTATCGGCTCTGGCTCTGGTATTGGTTCTGGCTCTGGTATTGGTTCTGGCTCTGGTATTGGTTCTGGAATCGGTTCTGGCTCTGGTATCGGCTCTGGCTCTGGTTCTGGTATTGGTTCTGGCTCTGGTATCGGCTCTGGCTCTGGTATCGGCTCTGG
>Ga0123355_10005783_pt1 | contig 18181 bp, 13 predicted proteins | sample TergutEmb28metaG_3_FD_89872 | JGI IMG/M metagenome (GOLD analysis project Ga0123355, IMG submission 89872) | Embiratermes neotenicus P1 segment gut microbial communities from Petit-Saut dam, French Guiana - Emb289 P1 | ecosystem: Host-associated > Arthropoda: Insects > Digestive system > Gut ... | reverse complement strand
CACACTTTTCTCTGGCCAATATCTCCGTAACCATTGAACTTTGGATATAGGTGTTTTGGGTTATATCGGTATAGTTTGACCTAAGGAACACTCTCCCGAAGTTACGTCCTTTCCTCCTGGGACATCCTGTATATGCGGTTTGATTGATTGTAATGAATGGAAGACAGAGAAATGCCACGAATGCGCAAATATGGGGAAGTGAAATGACTCGAATTATGATGGCAACTGTACCGCACTTCATTTCCGATTCGGGACTTAGAAAATTTCAGGCTGATGGATTTTTGTTCGACTGAGTGTAAAGTAAGACCCAGAGTTTATGTTCCACATTTTGTGTTTTCCATTATTTTGTGTGCGTTTTGTATGGCCCCGTGCAAATGCTTATAAAACCCACTTCTCAGATTTTTCACTTCCTTGGATTTTACACCATATGAATGGTCTGCACAAAAATGTAAAATTGGGGTTTTACTCTATTTATTTGAGAGGGTGTAGAGGGTGGAACATGAAGCACTGAAAGAAGAACACTTATGCGCTCATAGTGAGGAAATCACTTGGAAAGTAATGATCTTGCACCTGGGATGGACGGTGGATAAAAATATTGAAATGAGTTTTGATTAGCTAAGATTGTATAGCACCACTTGGGAGACCTAGGCATAGATGGGAGGATAATATTAAGGTGGATCTTCAGGAAGTGGGATGTGGGGGGTGGACTGGATCAAGCTGGCTCAGGATAGGGGCAGGTGGCTGCACTTGTGAGTGTGGTAATGATCTTTGGGTTCCATAAAATTTGGGGAATTTCTTGACTAGCTGAGAACCGATTGGCTTATCAAGAAGGACTCTGCTCCATGGAGTAAGTAAGTAAGGAAGATTATATAGCTATGCTATGCTAGAAGAATAAATGAGTATGTAGCATTGGTGGAATGGCAGTGACAGGGGAAAATAGGTGTTTGTGCAGCAGACCTTTTCTTGTGCCACTGTGTCCACCACATATCCCTCACTGACTGGACTGGGTTTGAACCCAGACCTGCATGACAAGATGTCTGTGACTAACCATCTGAGTCAAGGCACAATTGTTACTACCTGGTTTTGTTAATTTCCTTTATGGGATTAATATGTTTCACTAATTTATTCCATCATCATGAACCATTCACAAGATTACACCCCAACATTTCCTCTACTCAACAACATCCCTGTCTGAAGTCTTTGCCCTTCTGCCATGACAGTGGCAGGTGGTCACTTGCAGTTCTGTAGTTGTTGCTGCTCAGATGGCATACAGACTCTTTGATGGACCGTTGGTGGTACTGCTGAATGTGAAACTGTACCCATCATTGTTTCTTGGTGCAAGGAAAGAAAATTAAATTGGCAGAGCCGAGGTTTGCAGAGTAAGGAGGATATGAAGAGATTTCCTGTCACAAACATGCAACATATTTGTGATGTCATTATGGCAATAACATGTCACATTGTCCTTAGGCAAGACCATGCCACATTGCACCAGCTGTAGTTGTTTGTAATGTCGCACATTACCATGCACTTGTTTAGTATAATAAGCACCTGAGGTGGAACTGCTTGGTCCAGAACAAAGCCTTCCAAGTGCCTTGTGTCTTTCAAGATACCTCCACAGTGACATCAGGGAACCATTCTGAGTTTTAATGCTTCAGTTCAGGATTATAAGTGTGCATCCATGACTCATGAATTGTCAAAATGCAGGAAAAGAGAATGCTTTTTTTTTTCTGTTCTCCCTGATTGGAAATGCGAAGCGGATAGCGTCACACATCTTCCATGCTTATTGTCATTCAGCATGTGTGGAATGCACTTTGTGTAGGCCTTTCTCTTCCTTAGGTGCTTAGTGAGAACACTAAATACACTTACTGTGTGTATTTCCTTGCATTTGCAGTTGCTCCACTACAAGGAGAATTTTTTGCATCTTCACAGCCATCGTGAATAGCATTCATCCTCCACTGACCAGTGTCATGCAGTGGGACAGGTGCACCCACCTCGTCATTGAAGAGACCATGACTGTTGTTGCATTTTCTCAAGCAAAGTGTGAAACTTTGTCACAATGTGAATGCCCATTTGTGAGAAACTGTCACTGTCAGTCTATTGCTGAGCCACAAAACAGCCTTTTCTTTCCAGTTCCAGAGTTCAGCGGTGTTGCCGCACAGTGCTGCGTGCTGTTCCCAATATCAGTTGCCAAGTTTCAGAACCATACAGCAAACTTGGAAATAAGACAGTAGAAGCATAGAGCTTAAGTATGAACAACTTGTCTGTGGATGAAGTCCATCTTATTGGTGTCATTAACATTATTTTTCTTTCTTAGGTGTTGATAACTGGACCTGCTGAAACTCCATATGCCAATGGATGCTTTGAATTTGATGTGTACTTCCCACCTGACTACCCTAATTCTCCGATGCTTATCAACTTGGAGACCACAGGTCATCACACTATCAGGTTCAATCCAAACCTCTACAATGATGGCAAAGTATGCTTAAGTGTGCTCAACACATGGCATGGACGACCAGAAGAAAAATGGAACACTCAGACTTCAAGCTTCTTGCAGGTATGTCTTTTGTTTGTACCACCAGTACATTGATTAAAAATGCGAGTGTCTTAAACAGTGAGTGAATGTACGTACATACAACAGGAGACAAGCTGTAGCATGCGCAGTTTGTTACCCTACAGGAAACAAACTGTTGCATACATAGTTTTTACCCTACTGGAAACCTGTGAACTTTTCATTATGGTGTTTGTGCTAAAATAATCATGTTGTGCCACTCTTCAAATCAGTATAAATGTGCAAATTGCCTTCAGTATTAAGCGGAAGTACATCCACAAGTTAACTTCATTTTGTGTGCAGAAGGTCAAGATATCTCCTGTATGGAGTAAATAATTTCTTTCAGCAAGAAGTTTTCATTATGTAATAATTCTTTAACTGTGTAATTTAGGTATTCGAGATGGGTGTAGGAATACATCTTGGCATCTGCTGCTAGAGGTCAAGAAATGTCGGTTCTGTGTCTAAGTAGCATTTATTTAAAAATTGGAAATTAATATTTATGTGAAATGTGTAAGAGTATGTAAAGTGGTAGTAGGAGTACAGCGTATGTTGTATGGAAGACATACGATGTGAATAATATACTGTTATGGCACCAGGCCTGCAAGTCAGAAAGTGACAAGGTGTTGGTGCAGAATTCAGATGTGTACATGTTGAAAGAGCACCATACATGTATGACACATGACACAAGAAACTACATCAAGAAAATTAACATGAAAAACAGAACCAGACCAGTTGCAATGGAAATCACATTTCTACAACACCTATAGCAAAATGTAAATATGTGGAAACCATCCTGGAAGATTTAGTATCAACCTCAAGTTGTACTTAGACTGTGAACTTTATAGTTATAGTACATTATTTGACTGAAATTTCAGTACTTACGTTGGACATACATTCCTGCCCCTTACTGTCACTGAACATTTTGTGAGTACCACTGACCTAACCAGATGGGTGTAGGCCAGTAAGATTGTAACAGGCTTTCACCACAACAGTTCAGTTATCCTTTTATTCTAGGTCCTGGTCTCCATACAGTCACTAATCTTAGTTCCAGAGCCATACTTTAATGAACCAGGCTATGAGCGATCCAGGGGAACTCCTTCTGGTAACCAAAGTTCACGAGAATACAATTCCAATATTTGTCAGGCCACAGTTAAGTGGGCTATGCTGGAGCAAGTTCGCAACCCATGCCCATGTTTCAGAGAGGTATGTATGCTGGTGTGGTTGACAACGTATCTAGTGAAGACTGGAGGTCTGATGTTATTGACAGAGTGAGTGGTTTTGCTCTCATGCATAAGATTTTGATCCTTCAGTGATGCTGTGGTTGAAATTCCAACTACTGCCCAGATTGGAGGAGTGTTGAATTTAAGGTATCCTAAAATGCACTGACTCAGTAGAGTGTATTGAGAATGGCATCACTGAATGGTTACATTGCAATGAAAGGGATCCTTATATGGACAGTGCGTTATTTATTGGGATGTCTTTTTCATATCTTTCAGTACCCCAACACTGCGTTAGACCTTGAGTAAATTTAGTCTCTTTGGACCATATAATGAGTCAATTTGCCTTTTATGCATATTTAATTGTCTTGTACATAAAGAAAAATTTACGCAATTGTGATGGTTTGACATTTTAAAAGTTTCAGTTATTATGACTGTAGACAGTAAAGGTACACTTGCCCTTGTACATGCTATGAATGCACATATGGGGAGTGGAGGTATAACTCCATTCTTTCCTAAATTTTGTACTAGATGGAGGTGAGTGGTCTTCCTCATGCTCTGGTTACTCTTCCCCTGTAGTAAGAGCTTCTGGTGCTCATCGAATTGGAGGATGGGTGGGCCCCAGAACCAGTCTAGACATTTGGAGAACACAAAACCTCACATCTTCTAGCTCATGGTGTAGTCACTCTATTGATTGAGCTGTCCCAGGTCATTGCTGCAGCTGTGGATTGGATACATGTATTGATTGTTGATGGACTGGTGTGAATTAGGTAATGTAGTAATTGTGTCATGCAGGTCATTCATACACATTTCTGGATGAAGCGTCAAGAAATTGTAGCTCAGATAGAGGGCTGGATCTTGGACATGGAAACACAGTCTGGAGACAGGCGCACTGGAAGAACCATATCTCTGAATGCAATGGCTCTCAAGGTACAGTTTATTACATGTTTATACTCTCACTACATCAGTTACATCAAGGTGCTTTGTATGAGGGACATTCAGTAAGCTAGGTTCTTTGAGCCATAAAGACTCATTAAGACATCATTACAGCATTAAATGTAGGAAACCTGACATATTGAATGCCCCATGTCTTATTTATGTCCTAATTTGACTGGAATCAGTTCATATTTGTCTGTCTGTCTGTCTGTCTGTCCTGTCCGAATGATAGCTCACACACAGCAGCATTATAATGTACTGTTTAAACAATGATAGCTCACACACAGCAGTATTCTAATGTACTGTTCAATCAATGATAGCTCACAGACAGCTGGATTGTAATGACAAAGATACACTTTATGTGCAAAAGCAGAGTGCTTAGTGTACATTTTTGTGTTTGACTATATATTTTATATTTAAAATATGTTTTTGTAGAGTGTCATATTTAATCATCTGTGGCATTGCTGCCACTTGTGGGTGTTAGTTTCAGAAAGGGACACAGAACGTAGTCTTATATTTTTTCAGCGTCACTTTCGGCAGTTGAGAGAAGAGCTTGGTAAACTGAAGACTCCCGAAGGTCTTGAGGACCTGGCAGATCCAGCATTTCAGTTCACTTCTCCACCGGCATCAACTGTTCAAAGTTCTGTGGATTCAAATGAAACATCCTCAGTTGTTGGTGGGTCCAGTGAAGGATTTGCACCTTTTGGTGCCACAGGTGGAGTGTCGAACAGTCAGAAGTATCCTGTAGAAGAGAATGCTCATCATGACATTGACACGGACATTGAGATGGAGAAAATGGTATCTAAAGTATGTGAATGAAGATGAAGTTACCAGCCTTAGCACTTCATATGCCTTTGGAGCTGATTATGATGACACTTTGTAAACACAGTCAACCTGATGGCACCCATTCCTTAACACTTCACACATGTAAGGAGCTTTCATTCTTCTGGTGCAGATGTTTACATTTTGAGGGAAAGCAAGGCCCAGTTATTGATTAAGGGATCTCACGTGTCCCACATTGACACATGCCATTGTAACTGTGGCAGACATTGAGATTAACTTGTAGCATCAAAGTACTTTTTTGTGGTCTCCACATTTCTGTAGGGACTCAAAGAGAATTTATGTTGTATTACACAATGTCAATGTTATCAAGAATGCAGCAGTAAAAATTCTTATTCCTTATACATTTCTGAATCTAATTATTTATTATGTGTAACTGAATTTCTTCCCCAAAGACCTTAGCAGGCGACATTGAGTATGAAGTGCTGAAACATATGACACCTGATTTATTGTTGTCCTAAAGAAGCAGGAATAAACTTCTAGCACTTATGTGGATGTTAATTTTGTACAAGAAGTGGCAGGAATTGTCAGTGAGACAACCAGGACAGTTAATTCAGTGGTATCAATTTGTTGGATGTTTTGTACTGTGATTCTTTTACTACAACTCAGTTTTTTGTGCTCTGACAGAAGATTAGTTACTCCTTTTATAGTGTCAACTGCCTGCTGTAAAATGTGAATTAACAGATATGTGTCAATACTTATCACAAGCAATATTCTGATTTGATATGCTAGTATTATGTGTTTGAGCCAAATGGGTCACTCGTGAAAGGAAAATAAGCCTAAAGTACTGACACTCAAGGAAATATGTGTTACTTTACACAATACAAACTGTTTGTATCTATATTCATCTTTATAACTGGGAGTACAACTTTTATACAGTATTTTTTTATCAGTTGTATTTACCCAAAAATTGGATGACCCCCTTCACTATGTTCAGTTTTCAGGAAAACACAGAACATGTTTAATTTTGTGCACATTTATAAGGTAATCGTCCACCCACTCCCACCCTGCCCTGCCTTTCATGACATTGATTTAGGCAAAAATTCTTGTTTGATTTGTGGGTAGATATGCTGTAGTCTTAAGGTTAGTTTCTAACTAGAAAGTGCATGGCTTACATGTACTGCATTTTGAGCAAAGACTCGAATGTAGTTTGTAATAATGTTTATAGTAATTTCTGTGGCTTTAACTTCAAAGACTACTTACACCTTGCATATGACTACAGACCAAACAGTTCCATCTCATAAGTCTCAGAAAATCATGACTATTGGTCAGTGATTGCACAGCCTACTGAAGACATACCATAATTTGTATAATATATGCTTTGTCTCTTACCAAAGAGATGACAGCCTATGTACTTCACATGTGATATACGGGTCACCACTAACAGAAAGTGATACTTTCACCAGTATGAGGTTTTGGAATGTTTTTGTTCTGTTAGGAGAGACGCTTGGTCTGTTAGTGGCATCTGTGTGTTTACACCTTGACCCAGTGGTTGAAACTGTGAATAATGTGTAAAATGTGTCTGTTAGAGGAATGTAGTGTGTTTGGGTGAGTGTTGTGTAGAGTGACAGGAAGAATGCACCTGTTACAGAGAGGGGTGCATGAATATCCTTAAGTGCATACAAAATATTTGTGAGAGATAATATTGCTTAAAAGAATAAACAGAAATATTTTACTTGTTCACATATTTGTGGCTAGAGTCAAGGGAATTTAGTGAGTATTTATTTCCACAGTTAAGAAGTTTTTCATCTTGAAAATTCTTATGATATTTGTAAACATACTGAAGGGGTATACACTGTACACTATTTTATAAATATACGTAATTTTTAAGATGGAAGCTATAGTCACGTTCTACTGTGGATTTAAGAATGTGTACACATGAAAGAAAAGAAAGAAAAAAATGTATGTTTTCCCAAAATTTACCCATTTCACATTTAGTCACCCAAATCCCTTTGAATTCCCAGCCTTGTTGTTTTTGAAAGAGGATGGTTAGATGGTTTATGCAATAAGGCATCATTATGCCTTAAGAGAGGCTTGTGTTATTTAACAGTAATATGCTAATGGTAATTTTGAAATCAATTGATGGTAAAGTTTCGTGCCTCTCAGTACGTGTCATAAAATGTGCTGCTGAACATATCTTTTGTGTCTTGGATGACTGTGGTGTTAGGAGAATATTATGCATTACATTGAGCTGTTACTTTCTTTATACATGTTATTTTTACAAGTCCTTTTCTGTTGACATGTTACTGGACCCATGACATTTGGAACAGAAAGATTTGATTTAAATTGTTATGGGTGTCAGCTGAACTGCTGTACATAAGACAACTGCTTCCCCCATATTTACAAACATGGTGGTGTTGAGCTCATCCTTCACTAACATCGTATGTCATTGGGATTGTGTTGTATTTATGCGTGCAGACACTTTTTATATCCTGAATGTGGAGGCAAGCAGGTTTTTGGATTGTTGCTAATTATTTACGAATCCAGATGGCTCCACACAACCAAACACTGTAATCTAAAACTTCATGATGTACTGTACAGTATTACAAATTGGTGTCACTCAACTTGTTAAGACTGTGCTCAGTAAGTGACACACCTCACAACATGCCAGCGAGAGTGTTCACCTTGAGTGATGCTCTTTAGTACAGGCCAGCCCAGTCTCTACAGAGCCTTGAGGTTGTCTTGAGACATTCATATGCCGAGCCAGGCAAAAAAGTGATTTTAAATGTATATAATATATAATGAATGTAAAGAAAAAGTTTGGTAATTCCACATACTTCTGTCTAAGATACAGTTTTGCTCAACAAAATAAATGAGCACATGAAGTTCTACAGTGGAAACATATATTAAATTTTAATGTGCAACTTGATAGTACATTTTGTCAGTATGTATCTTTCAGGGACGTGATATTTACAGTGCTGTATATTTAAATACAACAGAGGAATGCCCCCAACCCCAATCAGCTTGGGACTGCTAAATATAGCAGTAGGTGTATGCTGTGTTACATAGTACTGCTGCATGTGTTGGAGAGGTTTGGTAGACCTAACATGGTGTGAGGGCTCAACTGCACATGGTGGAGAAGTTTGGCCTCATCACATCATTATATCCACCCTGTTTGTTACTGCTGTTTTTACAGTTCAAACATGATGGCTGGGTAAATGTGTACTTTTTCGGCATGTAAGCATACATCATTTTCGGGTATTAAGGGGTGATTGGCAAGTAAACAGATGGTTCGAGAACTGTCTCAGGCCTCATCAGTGAACTTCCTATCTCAGAAATCTGTCACCATCATTGTATTTTTTTTATTTTCATCTTAGATCATTTCAAACTGATGATAATATTGAATTCAGTGTGGTCTGCAAGTACCTCCTCTATGATTGCAACCAACAATACATGTGTCAAAACAAATGACAAGACCGAGAACACACTGATCCACATACAGAATGGATTGATCAAGTGACTGTTGTTCAATGTTGTCTATAGTTATCCTTCCAATACACCATGAATGCTCTGACAGTCTTTTATTTATCACATGACATAACTGCTGCCAGAGTTTGGTGATACTACAACATTCTGAGTCAATTTGATGGCTGGTTCTAGTAGCAAAGAATCTGCAACTGGTTTCATGATTAACCCTCACCCTGCTAATGTGGAGAATATGGTGAGCTAATAATGCCAGCAGAAGGCAGATGGGATTCAATTCGGTGTATCTAATTTAATCATACAACCCAGCTCGATCACAGACTTGGCCAACATCTTATGTGTCAATAACATTTTGTATGTGAAAGGCACACTTAAAAAACTATTTCTCAGGTTCAGTTTTTAGTGTGTCTTGAATGGATGTAACTTTAGTTGCCATTTGGAATTAATAGTAATGTTAGGACATTTATGAGAAAGTGGCCTAATGTACATCAGGTTTCATAACAGTGTTAGAAAATCAACACAAAAACTATTGCTGTCTTGAAATCTGAAGATGGATCAAGCCATTCATTAACAGCTTATGTCATTTGCAGGATTTTAAGCTTGTAACACAGTGTCATTGAGATCTTTAGTCTTGTGGGCAGTACAGTGTAGGATAGTTTGTTATTGACATTTTGGTACAGCATGTTGGTTCCATCTTTGATATCAGTAACAGCAGAGGACTACTTGTACAAAACACCAGTTATTTGAGGATAACATTTGAGAAGGTAAAGTGTAATTACCACTTGCATAATTTGGAAATCAATAACAAAAGACATTTTGAAGTGTAGGCTAGCAGCATGCCAAGTCGAATGACCAAAAAACAGTTAAGAAGGAGACCTTTGATGCATGAGTGTTGTGTGGCATGCATTGGTTTTTTACCAAAGTTTTGGGCTGCCAACAGGATCTACAGATACACCAGCTTCTGCCTACACTGCAAGTCCTAAAACACCAGTAACAAACCACTGTATGCTGCACAGCATTCCAGGAGAATGGAGACATGAACAACACCACAGTGATAAATCCCGCAGCGGCTGTAAATGTCTAGAATAACATTTACCTCTGATATTGCGTAATTATAACTCATTCCTAGGCAGATGTAGTCTTGTCTAGTTCTTGTTGCATTTGACAGGTGTAGTTCTGTGTATTGAGTTGGGAGTATTGTGTCAGATGTAGCTCTTTTTATATCCAGTTGCAGTGACTTGCCAACTAGTCTTGTAAGGTTCCAGTTGCACTATTTTGACAGATGAAGCCCTCTATAGTTCTCGTTGCAATATTTTTTTTGGACAAGGTTCAGGAAATTTCTTGACCTGCAGAGTAGTCCTGTGTGCATTCACTTGTTTAGCTAGTCTGGTGTTACAATAGTGCTATGAGGTAATGTATAGATAATTCAGCCAAGTGGTAAACAAGCCCTGAGCATTTTATATCATAAATATATTATGTTAAAATTAATGGATGCAAGACTACACTGGTAAAGAAAAGTTACTGGAACATCTAACAAATCAAGACTGCAAGGATCCCTTTCTTTGGTGATACAACTCTGCATCAGTGGGTAGTTGGATTCTGACATTTTAAAGGAATGCACTGTCACCTTCAGAGTGGAATGTCCCAGAGAAATTCAACATGCCTATAGAAATTGCAGCATGGTGCTGAATTTATTTAGTGGGACAGACAGGTATGGTCACAGCAAATTCTGTGATGGTTTTTTGGCTGGCAGTCGGGTTGATGCAGCTGTGTTTTCAGCGGCCATGAAAGCTTCACCTTGTCAGTATTGGCTTTAAAATGAAGCCATGCATGCATTTGAGGATTGATGAGGGCAGCTGATTCTTGCCTCTGTTGTGCAGATAAAGACATACTGATTCAGTACAACTGCAACATGTACCTGTTCAAATACGAGTATCTACAACACACCACGCTGAAGTAAATTTATGATGGCACCAAAATTATGGGTTGTATGGTAAAGGTAAAGGAAAAGTTACCCCTGTCCATACCATGAAGGCATATGGCGCCACTTCTTAACGTCGGCGCTAGATGGAGGTGAGTGTTGGCATCACCCAATAGCCACTTTTACTCCCGGGAAAGAAACCACGGAATACGAGGCGGAGTGGGTCCCTGAGCCAATATGGACGTTTTGGAGAAATTACCTTTACCTGCAGGAATTAAAACCCACGACCGTGCAGTCCGTATCGTATTCGCTGTAACGACTGAGCTATTCCAGCTCTTGTGGACGGTTAGATAACTGTAAATTAAGCACGCCAAAAAAAATTAGACACTTAGATATGATGGTCTCGGATAGACACCATGCGGTAAAATTATTGGCCAGGAGTGTGCCGAAGTATTTACTAACAACAGCTTTTGTGAGGTGTTGCAACATAGCACCTAATTCTTAGATTATAATACGAAACTATCTGAAATGCAGAGGTGTGATATGCTGAAAACGTTGGTGCAAAGATGTATTGAACTAGACTATCTGTGGTGTGGACAGAATGCCGTCGGAACCACAGTTCATATGTAATAACCGTCCTGAACGTAGGCCTGCTGCTATCGTGTACCCTAGTACATGGATCAGAGTACGGCAACTTTTTCGCATTTTCGTACAGTCAATGGATGGCAGCGCTTACGGACGTTATGTTAGCGATTTGTGTCTTGTAGTAATCTGTGCTGTAATGCCAGCACAAAGGAGATCTTATCCGTGCAACGAGTCGTGTAATAGCTAACGAAAATGGCGTCTGGCGAGGAATGTGATGTTTCGTTACAAGAATCTGGTAAATATAAAGAGCATTGTGAATTTTGTATTTAAGATCTTATATGTCTGAGTTTGCTAGTTTATTGTAATGTTTTTAAAGTAATCTTTTGTAATTTTACGTGTATGACCTAGCGTTTGTGGAATTGAGCTGTCGTCATTTCTTGAAGCGTCTGTGCAAATTGGGGGCAAAAACCTTGAAACGCATTCGCATGTGTGGTACGATTTGATGTGGTTATTGTTCGCGTTTAACTAATTTATTTATATGTAGCATTAAGTAGTGTGTCTGTTTTGGGTGATGACCATGTGTTTCTTACGATGAAAAACCTAAGTAGAACCGTTGGCCCCCCCCCCCCCCCCACCCGGTGTGTAAAATACGTGATGAGAAGTGACTCTTCGTAAATAATCTGATCGATCTAGGTCGGTTGGCGGAAATTTTTTGGTCCGTATTCGTGTACGTAACTTGGTTTAGAGCCGCATACTTTTTTTGTGTGCATGCAAATTATGGATATTAGTATTTATAGTCTTTATTTTTGTACATTACACCAAATTCATAATTCAGGAATGGAGAGTCCAGTATGAAGGTGTATGAGAGGTGCAGTTGATAAAGCATTGAAAATACAAAGAGAAAGGAATGTTAGACATGAAGATTTTTGGATATTCTGCCAGTAGTAGAGAAAAGGTTTAATGAAGATGATAAAGAGTTTATGACACAGTTAAATAGTTCAGTATCTTTCTTCATTTAGTACAGCACCCATCTTGTGTTAAATTTGATAGTCTAACCATTCATGGACATGAGTTTCGGTACCTGGAATGTTAGGATCCCCCATAGGTCAGGTTCATTTACAGTAGTAGCCATGGAATTAGCAATATATAAATTCGATTTAGTTATACATGCAAGTGAGAAAGACCAACAAGATGCACACTTTTCTCATTAATTTATTCCAATTAAATTATCCTCTACATGTTTTAAACAATTGTTCATCGTGAGGAGGTTATTTCTGTACACACAGCATACAGTATTTTACCATGCATCTGTGGGGTGTCTAGCTGTAATGTACGCAACATTTAGTAATCACTTGGTCTTTTTGTAAAAGCCGGAATGTGCTGGCAGTGAAATTTTATTTGACGTAATTAGAAAACACTGGGCAGTTTTCTTCACAGTTGTTTGTTGAAAGGTGTATGCGTGCCCCAGATAAGTATTGTAAGTACTGAGAAAAATATTTGAGTCAGCACAACACCACTATAAAATCCCGAGGAAATTAGGTCAGAAGAGACTCGGCACAGATTCGGCAAGAGACTCGGAGTAGAGATTCGATGGAAAGACTTGCAGACTTGCAAGATTGGTTTCAAGAAGTAATTTTGGTCTACAACACGGCGTTATTCTGTGGCCTGAGGAAGCTATACTTCATAAATATCATCAGTTGAGATGTCGGGCTGCTTCATACTCTGGCTGATCTGACCGATTATCCAAATTCAGTGTTTAGTGAGTTACTTTTAAAATTAAATACTATTCTAAATTTTACGATTAACGCTTGGGATTTAATAGTGGCGTGGCGGTTAATTAACTTACAAATTTGCGTAACTGTGGGATTGTAGAAACATAGCTTCAACCAGTGAACCTACATGTATATTTATGTATATATAGTAGATAATAGAATCTTTTGTTAAATTGTTACGCAGTTCGTCTCCCACAAACCCCAAGGCAGTCCTTGGTACCCAGATAACCGTAAGGCCTCTGACTAGGCCATTGCTGTCATTCTCAGGATAGGCCTCTTGATGGTCGCAGTAGTCGCCCAAACTTATTGCTCGGCTGGGTGCTACACGAAGTAGTGACGGTACTGTGGACACAACCCCCATGTCATTACATAGATTGTTGACAGCGGTGTGGACACAACACCCGGACACTACAGAAAATGGTGACTGCGGTGTAAACAACACCCGTGGTCACTACATAGCCACTAACACAGTGTGATTGGAAATAGATTTATTAGGTGTACTTGAGGTTAGGTGGGACAAAGGGGGCACAGTAAGAGCAGGGAATTATAATTTTTTCTGTGGAAAAGGAAACCAAAACCATCAATTGGGAACAGGATTTTTTTGGTACATGACAGTTTAGTGTCGGCAGTTAAGAGAGTACAGTTTGCTAGTGATAGGATGTCATATACAGTTCTGCGAGGTCACTGGTTTAATATTGTTTTGAATGTGCATACACCAAGTGACGAGAAAAGTGCTGATCCAGAAGACCGTTTTTATGAGGAATTAGAGCAGGTTTTCAGTAATTTTTTTAGTACCACGTGGAAGTTCTATTAGGAGATTTCAATGCAAAAGTGGAGGAAAGTATGTTTTCTAACTGACAATTGGGAATGAGAGTCTACATCAGTATGGTAATGATAACGATGTTAGAATAGTAAACTTCGCCACATCAAAAAATCTGGTTCTTAACCCTTTGACGCCGGAAATTAAATCCCTCCGAGCAACGCTGCCTGCTGGAATTTTTTTTTAACTGGGGTTTTTAAATTTTAATGCCTACTCTTAAAGCATATTTCATAGACTTTTCCTTAAAATTTATTGAAATAAAATTTTGCGTTGTGCTTATGATGAATTGGTTAATCCGGGAAAAAATGTTTACCTATTTTTATAATAAATTTAGGCCTGTGAATCGCGTGTGTTATATAAAATGTGGTGTAAATAGTTCATTACTCACATAATTCTGGCTGCTGCATAAGGTCTGTGGCACCTTGGATCACTGGTATATCACGACACACAGTATTCACAAAGAGGGTGATATATTACAAATTTAATTCTGTGTGATATTCCGTGAAACAAGGCATCACACACAGGCCTATGTCTCATCGGGGCGCACTGTGCCCTTTCTTTGGCCGCGAGATGAACACAGATGGCAGAGCAGTTGGGTTGATTTCACTGACCATAGTTTGTTATGGCTACTTCAGATGAGGCTGGCTGCTGTTTTTGTTCCTCCTCCTCCGCTTCTTCCTCTTCCCCTTCTTCATCCTCTTCTTATTCTTCCTCTTATTTCTCTTCCTCCTCTTCTTCCTCCTCTTCCTCTTCATCTTCTTTCTCTTCTTCTCCTTCCTCTTCTTCCTCCTCCTCCTCATCAAAATAGTCTTCTAACATAGCTTGCTTTTGCACCTGATTCCAAGGCCATGTTAGCAACCAGAATTTCACTGATGGCTTCCTCCCCAAGTTTTATGTATTTTTTCTGGCCATTGCTGGAGACCCACAAACGTCTTCCTTGTTTAGACTACTGTGTATGATGCAGCAGTTTCAGAAATGTAATACCTCTGAGATATGAAGGTCTTCTACAGTGACAGCAAAATAGATCTAAAGCTACAATGTGACTGCTGTATAAAAATTCCAGCTATTCAAGGGTACCCAAGACAGTGTTACTAGATTGACGGCTGTATGTTGCTTGTTACTACCCCACAACCCCTACAGATTACCCCAGCACTACAAGGGGCATGTCTGTGGGCCCTTCTGTAGCTGTGAACATCTAGAGTTTTGTGGATATCTCCGATTTTTGAGCAAAAGTTTGTCAGAGTTATATGGGTACAGTACACCATTAACAACCTTTCTGGTCAAGAACTAGAGTTCGCTTTGTAGGCCATTGTTGATATTTCAAGCCACAGTGAACTCCAGAGCAAGTGATAGTCAAAGCAAGCAGTGTCAGAACCGTGTTAGTCAGCACGTATATATCCATATTTGTGGAGGGTTTTAGGAGGTGGAGGGGGTACATTCTGGCTCCTGAATGAAAGCCTGACCTTCAAGGGCCCTGAAGCATAGCAAGCCACAGCAGTTAACTGAATAGGAGTTAACAAAATTCCTCCAAACTTCGACACCTTGTTTGCTACATCATTAGAAGTCATCTGGCTATTTAAAGGGCTCACTGTGTGGCGTCTTTAGAAGTCATTCAGCGTTAAAAGGTTAAGAATACAATGTTCCCACACTGTAACATTCATAAGTACACCTGGACCTCTCCTGATGGGAAGACTCACAACCAGATTGATCACATATTGATAGGAGATGGCAATTGAGTATACTCGATGTACGATCTATTAGGGGAGTTGACTGAGATAGTTATTACTATCTGATGGTTGAAAAAGTTAGAGGTTGGCAGTAAGTACACAGTAACACAGAAGTTTGGTGTGGAAAGATTAATCTCAGGAATCTAAATGAGCTGGAGGTTATGAAACAGCATCAGATTGAGTTCTCAAACAGGTTTATAGCTTGGGAGAACTTAAGTGGTAGTAAGGACATGAATAGGGCTTGGGAGAACAATAAAGAGAAATCAAAACCTAAGCTAAAGAGAGTCTAGGTCTGTAGGAATAGAAGGAGCATAAACCATGGTTTAATGAAGAATGTTCACAATTTATAGACCAAAGGAAGCAGGCTAAAATGCACTGGTTATGGGATCCACACGACAGCAATGTAGATAATCTAAACAATTTAAGATTTGAACAAAAGAAGGAATATCTGAAATCTGAAATTGATGAACTTGAAACTAACAGTTAGATAAAAAATATCAGAGACTTGTATAGGGGCATCAGTGATTTTAAGCAGGGTTACCAGCCTAGAACTAATATAGTAAAGGATGAGAAGGATGATTTGGTTACAGACTCCCACAGTTTTTTGGCTAGGTGGAGGAACCATTTCTCTCATCTGTTTAATGCACATGGGGTTAGTGAAGTTAGGCAGACAGAAATACATAAAGCAGAACCACTGGTGCCTGATCTGAGTGCCTTTGTGGTTGAGATGGCCATAGAAAAGCTAAAAGGATGCAAATTACCAGGTATTTACTAAATCCCAGCAGAATTGATTAAGGCAGGGGGTAGAACAGTTTGCTCTAAGATCCATTAACATATTACTTCGGTTTGGAATATGGAGGAATTGCGTGAGGAGTGGATGGAGTCGATCATTTTACCTATCTATAAGAAGGGTGATAAAAGAGATTGTAGTAATTGTGGAGGCATATCACTTTTGCCAACTACGTACAAAATTTTATCCAACATCCTTCTGTCAAGGTTAACTTCATATGCAGTGGAAATTATTGGGGATCATCAGTGTGGCTTGCAATGTGGAGCTTAATGATCTGTACTCCTCGCCCATTATTGTTTGGGTGATCAAATTGAGCAGAATGAGGTGGGCGGGGCATGTAGCACACATGGAGGAGAGTAGAGGTGTGTACGGGGTTTTGGTGTGGAAACCTGAGGGAAGGAGACCACTTGGAAGTGCAAGGAATAGAAGGGAGGATAATATTAAGATGGAGTCTTCAGGAAGTGGGATGTGAAGGCATGAACTGGATCAGTGTGGCTCAGGATAGGGATAGGTGGCAGGCACATGTGAATGCGTTAATGTACCTTTTGGTTCCATAAAAAGTGGGGAATTTTCTTGACTAGATGATCAGGGGAGTATGGGGGCTGTGGAACCACAGGAATGCCCTTTTTAGCCAAAAATTCAATCACAGAGATTGCCATATGACAAGGGGCATTGTCGTGATGGAGCATCCAATTGTTAGCAATGCTTGATTGCACGCGAACAACTCTTTTTCTTAGTCTTTCAAGAATGTCACAGTAATAAAACTGATTAACAGTTTGTCCTTGAGGCACAAACTCTGTATGGGCAATCCCTTGACTGTCAAAAAAGCAGATGAGCATGGATTTGATTTTTGACTTGCTCATTCTCGCTTTTTTTGGACGTGGTGATGTAGATGTGTGCCCTTCCTTAATTTGTCTTTTTGTTTCTGGATTGTACTAAAGATCCATGTTTCGTCATCTGTAATCCCTTTCTTCAAGAAATTTCTGTCACTTTGGAACTGTTCCAGAAGATGAAGACACATGTCCTTCTGATTGTCCTTCTGTTCGATTGTCAGGTTTTTGAGAAAAATCTTTGCACAATTTTCTCATGGCTAATTCCTGTGTTAAAATCTGCTGGACTGTGGTGTGGTTCAGATTTAACTTACTAGCGATCATTCACGCTGAGTCGATGGTCTGACCGCACAAGAGCTCGCACTTTCTCCACATTGTTATCCGTTTTTAAAGTTGGTCTTCCAGAGCGGGGTTCATCGTTAATGGATTCACGGCCCTCTGAAAATGCCTTATACCACTTGAACACTTGTGATCTTGACAAAGCATGCTCCCCATAGGTCTATTTCAGTTTATTGAAAGTGCCAGTTTCCCCAAGTTTGACACAAAACTTGATTGTACATCGTTGCTATTGTACATCGTTGCGCTCTTCCATTTCTGTGACACACACCAAAAAACTGTTTCACAAAAAACTGCACTAAAATTAGCGTGGTGATGCTAGCGAGTTGAAACTCTTACTAGAAGTCTATGAGATGTTTACCTACCCTTCACGTGAAGGGCGAGTCCGCATTGTTGCCAGATCATGCAATACGCAGGCATTCTCATTACTTTATTT
>Ga0123355_10005782_pt1 | contig 18183 bp, 12 predicted proteins | sample TergutEmb28metaG_3_FD_89872 | JGI IMG/M metagenome (GOLD analysis project Ga0123355, IMG submission 89872) | Embiratermes neotenicus P1 segment gut microbial communities from Petit-Saut dam, French Guiana - Emb289 P1 | ecosystem: Host-associated > Arthropoda: Insects > Digestive system > Gut ... | reverse complement strand
TCCGGCTTCCTTCAGATTTCACCTCGCGGTGAACACCCTTGCCCTTGGCTAACAGTTCCTTCTGCCTGGCCTGTAGCGGTTTTTCACCGCCTAGTTGTTGCCCATGCCGGGCGCACCAAAAAAGTATTCACCTCAAAACCTAGGTGAATACTTTCAAATTATTGGCAATACGCCCCATGTTCGTAGACGAATTACACTATATATTTGAACTGTTTTCTACAATTCTAATACTATTCTTAATGTTTGCAAAATTTTTATTGCCATAGTGAAATCAAAATCCTCAATAAGTTTGGCCAATATAGCCGCTTCTGGTATTTCTCGTAATTCGTCAAGTAACTCCAGGCATTCGGCATTGCGAGATTTTAACAAAAGCTCAAGTTTATCCAAAAGTACTATGGCTTTGTCTTTGTCCAACGTTGCTATATTAGTTGCTATATTATTAGCAGGAAAAGCGACAGCCTCAGTTTTATTAATATCCTTAAGCACATTTTCCAATTCCAGTTTCAAAATAGAAAGCTGTTCACTGCTTGGAGTACTTTCCATCGCTAGTGAATGCTCTACTTGCTCTGCTGCTTGTTGTAGTTGTGTTTCATGGATTAAGCCAGCTAACCCCTTAAGTGTATGCGCTAAAAGATGGGCGGTTTTTATATCACCCTTACTTAATGCTTGACTTATTTCAGTAAAAATGTTTTTCTTATCTCTTGCAAAATCTTTTCGTAGTTTTTCTAACAGTCCAGCATCATTTTGAAAATTTTCAATTCCTTCAATTTTATCATCAATTGCCTTTATATTGCTTTTAGAGTCATTTTTGCCGACCTTCAAATTGGAATTAGCAATTTCGATTGCAGCTTTGATAGTTTCTGGTGACTGTTTATCTTTTATATATTTGGTCAAAATGGTATTTAGTTGTTTTGTTTGAATAGGTTTTGATATAAATCCGTCAAAACCATTGCTAATAAATTCTTCCGCCTGGCCTATTAGTGCATTGGCAGTAAGTGCCACTATGGGTTGCTTATAACCCATATCTCGTAAAATTTGCATAGATTCAGTACCGTTTATATCAGGCATCATTTGATCCATAAACACAATATCATAGACGTTTCCCTGATTAATCCGCCTTATGGCCTCAAATCCGCTTTCACAAGTTTCAATATTAAGGTCATAAAATGCAAGCAAACCCTTGGCAACATACAGATTGGCTTCTACATCATCAACTACAAGCACACTGCCATAAGGCATAGGTTCGGGGGCAAATGCAAGCCTATTTGTTCTAATATGCGAAAACTCTTCAAACTGTTGTAAACGAGCGGCTAGCTCCATACCAATGACTTCGGTGCTAGCTATTTTCTGTGGTATATGAACGGTAACATTTGTACCAACGTTTACTTCACTCCTTAGTACCATGCTAGCATCCATCAAATCCAACAAACTTGAAACAATGGGAATGCCTAATCCAGTTCCACTTATAAAATGTTTTCCATGTTCATGAAAACGCGTATATTCGTTTTTTAATAATATATCCATTTGCTCTTTTGTCATTCCTAGACCAGTATCACTAATAGAAATCACCAAAGACATATAGTCATCATTTGTTTTATGCCTTTGACATAGTAAAGACATATCAACCGAGCCCGTTTCAGTGTATTTGAATGCGTTTGACAATAGATTATTTATAATTTGCTCAATGCGTAGCACGTCACCCATTGGGTATTTGGGCAAATTTTCATCCACATGCAAATTGAATTTAATGTTTTTATCACCTGAATAGGCAAGATGAAGATGTGCAACATCACTTATCATGCTTGCCAAATCGTATTTTTCAGACATCAAATTCATTTTACCAGCTTCTATTTTTGAAAGGTCTAGTATATCATTTACAATGCCAAGCAATATATTGGCCGAACTATGAATCTTTGCAAAAGATTCTTCCAATTGTGGGGACAAGTCAGTGTTTTGAAGCTGGATTTCAGAAATACCCAAAACCGCTGTAATGGGTGTGCGGATTTCATGGCTCATACGTGCCAAAAATCTGCTTTTGGCCTCATTGCTTTCCTCAGCAATTACAATACGCTGGATTTCGGACATAGCCTTTTTAATTTGGCGTATATCGTGATTATAGCCCACTATAATACGCTTGTTTTGGCGAATAAGGCGTACAAACACAACTTCGACGGGCAATTCTTCACCATCACTGGTAAAATGCATCCATTCAGACCGTGAAGAACCTTCCATCAAAGCTCGTTCCAGTAAAGCCACAAGTTTTTCTTTTGAACATGTGCCACATGGTTGATATTCTGGTGACAAACTTTCATATTTTTCAATAAACTCTGATTTGCTTGACATACCAAAAAGTGTCATATATTGATTATTGCAGTCTATCAAATTTAGCTGGTCATCGTAAATTTCAATAAACAATGGTGATGCTTCTAAAAGCAAGCTAACCATCTGGTTGGCTTCCAGTTCCCTTTCCAATGTTGCCTCAATTTCAGCCTTTTGTTGCAATTGATTAAAAACCTTGGTAAACATTAAACCAGTTGAGGCAATCATGTCCATTTCATCGTCTGTAAATATTCGTTCCCGCCTACAATCGTCAATGCTAAAAAAACCAATGAATTCTTGATTCAGAAACAATGGCAGATTTACAATAGATACCATTTCATAATAACCCAAAAAAGACGCATCTTCTGGAGGAAGTTCCGAAACTATTGTATTCATGCTTTTTCCCTGTGAAAACATCTCAAACCATTCGGGTTTGTTGCTATATGAAGCACTTAGCCCAATGGGAACCTCCATTTTCTGATTTCCAATCTCGCTTAACCATTGATACCTCATAACAAAATGAAGTTCGCCGTCTATTTCTTCATTGCGCCAAATTTGAACACGATCAACATCAAGACAACGCCCAACAAGCTCCATACCCGCCATAAGCGCGTCGGATGTATTTTCTTCATTTGTAGTCAAAAGAATCTCAGCGGCCTGGTTTACGGTGCTTAATAGTTTTTCACGATATTCCAGTGCTTTTTGGGTTTGTAATATTGCCTGTCCTTCTGCTTCTCTAAGAGGACGCAAATCCTGCATGTAAACCGCAAATATATACTCGTTTTCAAGGTCTATCCGTACTACAGTTACCTCACCAGGTACGGGTTCGCCTTCTGCTGTCTTATGCACCCATGACATTTTGTGAAACCCTTTTTCAAGCGTCTCTTTGACTGCATGGGAAAATATAGCTATTGATGGCGTGCCACAAGCTTGTTTTTCTGGCACATAAGCAAAAAAATTATTGAAATATTCCTCTTTGCATGATAAACCGAGCATTTCAACCACTGCATTGTTACAGTCTATAGGGTTAGCATTGGAATCCCACAAGCTAGCAGGAATAGGATTGGCGTTGTATATTTGCTGTTGGTGCCAAATAACTTCCTGTTCTTTTTTAGCGGCGGCAACAATTTCGCGCATATCATTCAAATATGCCGCCAAAACATAACTGTTTTTAGTATCTATACGTACTATAGTGACTTCACCTGGTATAAGTTCTCCTGTATCTGGATAAAAATGTAACCACTCAGTTTTGGCAGAGCCATTTTTGATTGCCTCAGTTTGTATTATTAAGGCTTTTTCTTTTGTAGATGTCCCACAAGGCTGAAGTGACGGCGAGAATTCAAAAAATCTTCTAAGAGTCTCTTCTTTGTTAGAAAGTCCAAGGAATTTGACCATTGCTTCATTGCAATCAATAATTTGGTGATTGGAATTCCAAAGACTGGCTGGAATAGGGTTAGCATCATATAATTGATGTTGACGGTCTGTAGCGGCTCTCTCTTTTTCCATAGCGTCACTCAGGGCTACTTTGTAATGAGTAACGTCGTAGGCATAAGCTATAACATAATTGGGATGATAGCTTTGCATTGTTATCTCCAAACAAGCTAATTCGCCCTTTGAATTATTACAAAATAATTCAAATTGACATAAACCTTTATTTGGTTTATCTGTTCCATTTGCGACATTTAATGCCTTTTGGATTTGTTGTTGCAAAAAAACTTTGGTTAATAGGCCGCAAGGCTGATAGCTGGGTAAAATATCCTTAAACTCGACCAAGTTCTCCATACCGAAATATGTAGACCATCTATCGTTGGCAGCTAACAAGTTACCCTCCGAATCAATGCAACCACATGCAATCGGGAGTTGATGTAACAACGAATCTGTTAAGCTTTCAGGTGTTTTACCATTGCTAAAAACGAAATTAAAGCTCAAAACTAGCACCTCGCAATAATGATAATAATGCCAAAAAACACACTCAGCCGATGATACTTTTTTTGCATTGTAGCATAAAAATTCGGGAAATTCAAAAGTTTATATTTTGCTAAAAAAATGTTAAAAATATGTTGTAAATTTGCTAAAAAACTCTAAAATAATACTATACTCGTGAACTGAAACATTTTCCGTCCATGTGCAGTCTTTTTGCGCGATTGCTTCGTCAGCACCGCCTAGCGTGCCTATAGCACGCGTCGTTGGTGCTTCCTTGCACTCACGCAAAAATCCTCGCACCTAGACTGAAAATGTTTCGGTTCACGAGTATAAAAAACCCTTGCAAATAAATGGGTTTGCAAGGGTTTTATACCATTAATAATATGATTTTTCATTTTTTCTATTTGCATTATTTGGATGTGTTTACGAGTATAAGAATACACCTTAGATATGTTTGGACAATTCTGGTATTGCTTTGTTAACATTTTCTACAAGAGTTTTAAGTTCAGTCAAAAACTTTTCGTTATGTGCATGGATATAATCCCAATCGCCGTTGTTGCCCGCAATTTCAAGCATTTCTGCCGTATTAGAAAACTCATCCGCGCCTATAATGTGTGAGGCGGATTTTAAGCCGTGTGCATATGTTGTATATAATAGAATGTCTTTATCAGCAACACTTGCTTCAATGTTGTCATGTTTTTCAGTACCTTCTCTACAAAATACCTCCAAGAATTTTACGTAGCTTTTTAACCTACCTCGAGCAGAGGCAAGTCCTTTATCTACATTTACTCCCTTTATGAAAATTTCCATACCCCTTTTGCTCCTTCTTTGAATTTTATCTTCTTATCGTTACAAGATATCATAACAGACATACAATTAGTGAATAATTATGAAATGCGTTTTGAAATTGACTATTACTACCTATTGGTGAGATTTCACCGCCAGAATAAGAGGCCATAAAAGGAAAATTCCCTCCCAAATTGTCCCTAATATGTGCAAGTTCCTTCATAGAATCGGAGCCTATGCTAAGCCTACGGATTAAACATGAAAAAATCAAAGCCGCATTGACATTTTCCTCTCGTGCTATGTGTACTAAAGTTTTTGTCAACGATTGCAAAATATCGCTGGATAATATTGAACCAAACGCTATCACTGCACCCTCTGGTATTTTTCCGCGACACACAGCAGACCCGTCTTCAGTAAATTCAACAATAGCACGCACTAAATGTTGTACATCACCCGCGATTTGCATAACAAGATATAACGGAACAAAATAGATGCCATTAACAAACATGCCATTGGAAGCAAGACCAACATGTTCAAAATATTTGGCGGCTGGCATATTATTTATTTCATGTATAATATGGTCTGAAGACCGCGTTATTATATCTTCAAAATTGCTAAGCTCCGTTTGAATCGGAGCTGTAGCCACATGAAAGCGCGGGTCTACATTGCCAAAAAGCAAAACATATGACATTTCTCGGTCAAAAGTATCCCCATTAAATACCGATTTGCTACGGTCAAAATGATGAATCGAATCGTTTACTGAAAGCGTGCCAAAAACCGGAATATTGCCACAAACTCTTTCTACAGCCTCAACATACCAATCCCCAGGAAAATCAAAATTATCTGTTACAGTCGGGAATATAAGAGCCATTCGTAGGGGCAGTGCAGATTCTCTAAGTGCTGTTTTCATTGAACAACCAATAGCACTAGCATAATCGTCTGCAAGTCCATATGTACGAGAAGGGCAAAATTCTACATCATCACTTGTAAGCACAAGCAAAGAAAACATAAAATCGCCAATTTCTTCATTCGTAGCAATGGATATGGTTGTACCCCCTACAAGAGATATGCCTAGCATTTCGTGCAGAGGTTCCATAATTCCTGCTTCAATAAATTCGGGGTCAGCCTGAACAATCCCTATGCTATTTTCTAAAAGTGTAAGTTTGTTGTCCAACTGTTCTTTTAAGTCTTGGCAAGCCAAATGTATGTCATCTATTATGATTGTCTGTACAGATGCGGCTTTTAACACTATATCACCTCCTCTATAATCTGCGGGGGAAGCCACCTTCTTAGACATTGGTTAAGCGCGTCAAAATCTATGGGCTTGGGCAAAATGTCATTCATGCTATTGCTTAAAAACATTTGCACTGCCCCTTTTATTACATTGGCCGTAAGTGCCACAATAGGTACCTGGCTGTTCCAATCGTCCAAATCTCGTATATATCTAGTAGCTTCCACACCATCTATACCAGGCATCATATGATCCATAAAAATAAGGTCATATTTCTTATCTTGCGCAAGTTCAATAGCTTCATCACCGCTTCTTGCTAAATCTGGAATAATCTCGAAAATTTCTAGCATCATTTCTGCAACCACAAGGTTAGTTTCAGTGTCATCTACGACCAATACCTTTGCAGTTGGCGCGATAAATTCGATAACTTCGAGTTCTTCCACTACAACTGTCCCATCGGTTGGCACATAGGGTATATATGCAGTAAATGAAGACCCTTCGCCATAAACACTATCAACTAAAATTCCGCCTCCCAACAAGCGGCAAAGATTATAGGTTATGGGCAATCCCAAGCCAGTACCAACAACACCTCGATTCTTGCGTACATCAAGTTGTTCAAAAGGTAAAAATAACCTGTCTATATTGTTCTCTTGAATGCCTATTCCAGTGTCTTTCACTTCAAAATGTAAATTGTTTTCATTATCCAGACAAGCCATAAACATAATCTTGCCTTTTTGCGTATATTTGACAGCATTTGACAAAAGATTTGTGATTATTTGTCTAAGCCTATTACCATCACCATATACATACTCGGGAAGGTTTGGATTAATATTTATTTCAAATTCAAGGTGTTTTTCCAAACACAGCACTTGGAACATAGAATGTATATTGTCAAGCAAATTGTACAAATTGTAATTAACGTTGACGATTTCTATTTTACCAGCCTCAATTTTAGAAAAATCTAAAATATCATTTATAATATTTAGTAGAGAATCTGAAGATTTTTGAATGTCAGAAACATATTTGCGTAGTTCTGGGGCAAGTTCCAAACGCTCCAGCGCGGAACTCATGCCAATAATAGAGTTCATAGGAGTTCTTATTTCATGGCTCATAGTAGCCAAAAAATCAGATTTTGCACGATTTGCCGCTTCTGCCTTCTGTTTTTCCATTGTAAAATCAGTCATATCCGACATTAATATCAATATGCCTGTCCTCGTAATACTGGTTTTGTCGCTTTTTTTGCTATCGCTGTCAAGTTCATCTGATTCCTTGCTCATGCACTGTATTTCAATGGAATAGTGGCGTGGATGTCCGCTTTTAGAAAAATCTACCCAGGCATTAAGGCTAGCGGATTTATTTTTAGAAGACCCACAAGCCACATTTTCAATAGTTTCTTTGAATACTCTCATATTTTCCTTGGTAAAATATTTTGAGAAAATTTCTTCATAGCTGTGATTTTTAATAAAATCAAAATTGGGTGTCCCTGTTACTGTCAAAAGTGCTTTGGTGGACAAAACAAAATGTCCATATTCGTCCAGAAGGGCAATAATACTGGGGCAATTTTCAAGAAGCAGGTCGGTATATGCTTTTTGCCGCGCATTGGCCGCAGACAATGCGGACCCAATCGCATCTTTGGCTTCAGCTGTCCGGGTCACTTGTTCCAAAAATCTTTTGGACATCCTTGCATCGCGGGCAAGCTTTCTCATTTCCATATTTAGTTCGTTAATTTGTCTGCGCAACTCATCATTTTCTTCTTGTAAGGAGAACGAACCCACAATTACCCCAACCTTTCAAAACACAATCCATGTTAAAACAAGCAGGCAACGAAAGTATTATTGTGAAAACGGTTTACTGCACCTGCGCCTGAAATCTGCGTTGGACAAATTTCGCCGCCCGAATATGCCATCATAATTGGCAAGCGGTCTGCCGCTTTGCTGTCGAGTTTGCTGTTAACAAAATTCATTTCGGCAAGCTGGTCTCCACCAATAGCCATAACACGGGACACGCAAGAATATATTAGCAGACCCGAAGCCCCCTCAAGCTCTTGTAGTATCTGCTCCATAGCTTGACCTGTTGTTAAATAAACATCGTCTTTGCTAGCCATAGCTGGATGAAGGGTGCTTCCCTCAGGAACGGCACTTGCAAACATGGCGTATCCCTCTTCTGTCATTTGCAAGAAAATTTTTGCAACCCAAGGGGAACCATCATTGTAATCAATTAAAAATGGAAGGGAAGACATAGCATATTGTGTCGCGCTTGCTTTGGTAAGTCCTAGGCTTTCTATAAAATTAGCAACAGAACGTCCATTGATTTCCATAACTATATGTCCGCTACTTTTGGTGACAACTGCGGTTTTATCCAAAATTTTATCATTGGAAATGTTTGCTATGTAAAATTTTGGAGATATGTTGCCATAAACCAGTACCATAACCATTCTATCTGAATAATATTCGTCGTTACATATAGAATAACAGTTAGCAAAATCACTTGTGTCATCCACAGCTAATGTACCAAAACAAGGTACGCCCCCAGAGGCTTCCGAAATGGACGCTACATATTCATCGCCAGAATTAAGAACCATAAATGGCGCGAAAGTTAAAATCAGAGCTGGTTTTTCTGGTTTAGCTAAGGCAGTTGCGGTGTAGCTTTCAGTTATTACTTTGCCAGGTTCTTGTAGAAGGGACGGAGTAAGTACCATATCAAACTCAACTTCATCACTTGTTATCACCATTATTGTTAGAAGAAGGGCGGCTGATTGCCTGCCAATTGATTGCGTATTAGAAATTGTCCCAGCAACATTAAAAGGAAGCGCGTTGCACACTGCTTGTGCTACTCCCGATATTACAAATTCGTAGTGGCAAGCAACAATCCCAATTGAATTTCTTAATAGAGCAGTTTCGAGCTGAAGTTGCTCCATTATATGCTCTATGGCTAATTGTTCATCATCAACCTCAGAAGTATAAGCAGTTAAAGTTTTAATCATTGGACATCCCTTTCTTTAATATACTCGTGAACCGAACCATTTTCTGCACATGGGCGGAAAATGGTTCAGTTCACGTCACGAGTATAACAACTTATTAACACCTTTACCGCATTTTACATTAGTTGACTACAAATTTCAACTAGCCTATATTGACTAACGAGGCAATGTTCGGTAAAAAATTGAAAAACAAAAAAATAACAAACAAGCTGAATACCTTACTGAAGCTTGTTTGTTATTTTTAGACCGAAGATAGTATAGTACTACCGCAGATAAAATTCTACTGTTACTATTCAGCAATCCGTCCCAAAATCTTATTGCTACGTTCAATAAACCGTGTCATTTGCTCATTTGATAAAGGCTTATGCCCCATCAATGCCAAATCATATAATTGGCAGGCAACCAAATGAGTATCTTCCCTACGTGTTGGGTTGTCTTTTAGGCTGAAAAGTGATTTAACAAGGGAATGGTTACGGTTAAGCACTAGGGATTCTTCATTATCGAACATAGGCATACCCATGCCCATCATGCCGCCACCGAAATTCTTTGCCATTTCCTGCATACGACGGGATTGTTCCGGCAAAAGTATTACTGCGGAAATATCTTCAGATTTCAAGGATTCCACATTAACTTTAAGTTTGTCGTTGGACAAGGCTTCCCTAAACAATTCTTCCATGGCTTCATTATGAGCTGAGTTTTCGTCTGAATCTTCATTACCTTCTCCAGGTTTTTCACTTTTAAGCGCGTCTGAAAGGTTGGAATCAATGCGATTAAATTCCACATCCTTTTCATAACTTTCAACATAGGACATAAAGGGGCCGTCCAGTTGGGTGGTAAGGTATACTGCTTCAAGCCCTTGGTCTTTGAACATCTTTATATATTGAGCCTGTTGCTGTGAGTTGCTTACATAGAAGACCGTTTTATCTGTTTTTTCGCTGTTGCGCTCCATAAACTCTGTTAAAGTGGCATAATTGTCTGCTGTAGTTTTGTATAGCACAGAAGTTTTGATTTTATCGTAGAAATCCTTTTCTTTGATACATCCATATTTGATAAAAGGACTGATATCATCCCAATATGATTGAAATTGTTCCCGTTCTTTCTTAAACATGGAGTTTAACTTGTCTGCTACTTTTTTTGAAATATAGCCGGACATTTTCTTTACATTGTTATCGCTTTGCAGAAAACTGCGGGAAACATTCAAAGGCAAGTCGGGGCAATCCATCACGCCTTTTAGCAATAGCAAATATTCGGGGATAACTTCCTTGATATTGTCCGCCACAAAAACTTGGTTGTTATATAACTTGACTTGGCCTTCAATATATTCTAGCTCATGTTTTAGCTTGGGGAAATACAAAATGCCTTGTAGCCTAAAAGGATAATCCATATTAAGGTGAATCCAAAACAGCGGCTCATTAAAGTCCATAAAAACTTTACGGTAGAATTCCTTGTATTCTTCGTCGGTGCATTCGTTGGGCTGTTTTGTCCATAATGGATTGATGTCGTTGATAGGTTTGGGTTCTTCAGGCTTTGAGGCCACTTCTGTATCATCTTCTAAATCGTTGTCTGTGGCTTCTGCATCACTTAAGTCTTCACTAAAGCCTTCACTAGAGTTTTCGTTTGTAGCTTCTGAATCTTCCGTAGGGGTTTCTGTAGGGTCAGGTGCATTAAGGAAAATTTCCACAGGAATAAAGTTGCAATATTTGGTCAAAATACCGCGTAACTTGTGTTCCTCTAGGAAATCTTCATGTTCTTCGCCCACAAAAAGAGTAATGGTAGTACCACGTGTGGCACGGTCACCAGCGGTCATTTCATATTCAATTCCGCCTTCACATATCCAACGGGCGGCTTCAGCACCTTCCTGAAAAGACAGGGTATCAATCTGCACTTTATCGGCCACCATAAAGCAGGAATAGAATCCTAGCCCAAAATGCCCGATAATCTCATCATTGCCCATTTTATCCTTGTATTTGTCTAAAAATGCACTCGCGCCGGAAAAAGCGATTTGCGTGATATACTCACGGATTTCGTCAGCAGTCATGCCAATGCCATTGTCTTCAAAGGTAATAGTTTTTGCTTCCTTGTTTGTTCTAACATGAATGGCGTATTTTTCATCTTTTGAAACATTTGGTGCCTCACCAATATCAGATAATTTTTTAAGTTTGGCAATTGCATCGGCGGCGTTGGATACCAACTCCCGTACAAATATGTCCGAATCTGAATACAGCCACTTTTTGATGATTGGCAAAATGTTCTCACTATGAATGGAAAGGTTACCTTTTTCCATAAAAATTCCTCCTTCTCATTTGTCAAGTTTAATTTTATTAACACATTTCAGCGGTAATTTGTTAATGATACGTTACTCAATATCTACCCCAATACCATTCTGCTTAAAAAAATCCTTTACCCACAAATCCCACAATGTATCCATTTGCTTGTCCAACGCAAAATTTTTTTGTGAGGCGGCGGTTGTGCATGTAAGTTTGTCGTTTTCGTAAGTCATATTCAAAAACAATGCGGCGGCATTTGGATGAATTTCTTCTGGCGCGTCCTTTGAGAAAACGAGTTTCATACTACGGGGCTTTTCGCCACCTTTGATAATATGAAACACATATGGGCAAAGGGTCTCCCAGTTGGAGTATCCCCCTTTTTCTCCTTCTTCAACAGGCGGTTTTTCGCCAGCGATTTCAAAATAAGCAAAGCTGTGTATGGTAACGCTTCTAGTATCAAATGTGTTGAATGTGCCACGCTTAAAAAGGTGTTGCATAAAATCCTTGGGTTCATGAATGGATAAAGCCAGCATAATTTTAATCCCCCTTCTATACTCGTGAACTGAAACATTTTCCGCTCATGTGCGCACCTGTGCTGAAAATGTTTCGGTTCACGAGCATACCACATTTTTGAAAAAGGGCTGTCCCGCTTGAAAAGCAGGTCAGCCCCTTATTAGACTTCTTAAACAACGAAAAAGATGTCTATTCCTGTTGCCCGGTGCTAAATACAGGTAAAGCCGCCGTCAACAATAAAGTTGCCGCCTGTTGTAAAAGTAGAAGCATCACTGGCTAGGTAAATTACCAAGCCCGCTAATTCGTCTGGTTTACCTAAGCGTCCTTGTGGGGTCATGGATTCCCATTGCTTAATCCATCCCGGGTTTACATTAACTGTCAAATCAGTTGCAATATAACCAGGGCTGATTGCATTTACACGGATATTATACTGTACCCACTCCACTGCAAGGCTTTTGGTCATTTGCACAAGTGCTGCTTTGGAGGCATTGTAGGATGCTTGTTCTTGCGGAACATTAACTACAGTACCAGACATAGAAGCAGTGTTAATAATGCTTCCAGCGCGCCCCAATGTTACTAATCTCCGCGCAAATGCCACGGCCACATAAAACGCCCCGTTAAGGTTTACATTTATGATATTTAGCCATTCGTCTGGTTTAACCTCCAATGCAGGTTTATGCAAGACTTCCCCCGCATTGTTAAAAAGAATATCCAAGCCCCCAAAATCTTTTGATATTTGGTTTATGGTGCTTTCTACCATTGCTGCATCAGTAACATTACAGAGATAAGCCTGTGATTTTACGCTAGCTTCAGTTGCAATATGTGCGGCAACTTCTTTGGCATCCCGCTTATCAATGATGGCAATATTAGCACCTGCTAAGGCCATTTGCATGGCAACAGCTTTACCGATACCCCTTGCGCCCCCTGTAACAACTACTATCTTTCCTTCTAATGAGAACATGAAATACACATCGCTCCTCTATTGTCACGCATTATATTACACACGGACAAAAATTTGCAAAACACCATTAGCATCTAGGTGGAATATCCCGCCAATACTTTCTATGACTTCGGCTGGAACCATCATTTGTCCATCAAGCATAATGGGTGGAGAACTAAGTCTACGGTTAACCCCATTGGTAGTAAAATTTATACTACCAGCCGTTACGCTTAAGCTTATTGCATATCGTTGGAAAGTAACTGTATTGCCATCCCATTCAACTGCATAGTGCATATGCTGGAATAAATCAACTATAGGCACAAAAACCGTATTGCCAATAAGACCTGCGGAATGTTCTGCAAAATGAAGCCGTTGGCCATTTACAGCCGCTTCCACAGGGCGCAAAGCTGAAGCAGGAGGCGTTGGAACAGACGCTACTGAGTCAACTGGGGTAGTTGGCACTGGCACATGAACAGGCAAATTGGGAGGAGCTGGCGTATGCGCAACAGGTGCCGGGGTTGGTGCTGGTGCGGGAGGTGGTACTGGCCCGCCTGTAGGTCGTGGCGGCATTGGTGCCGTTGGCAAAGTAGGTGCTGGGAAAGATACAGGAGGCCAACCAGTTATAGGTGTCCAACGAGGATCCCAACGATCCCAATCGCCCCAGCGTGGATCCCAAGGAGAATCCGACCAGCCAAAACGCCAATCTAGGAAATGCGCTGTAATAGTGACATTTCTATTAGGCATGGTAAATGTGGTAGAATCTCGTCCTTGATTTGCAAAATTGCCTGCGCGTGGAGACACAGACCATCCATCAAATGCAAAGCCTGTATTTGCTCTGGCATGGATACGAACTACACTTCCTGGTGCAAAGTTTCCGCTCCAGCTATTGGCATAATTCGAGTCACCTATGGCAACCCTTCCACCCGAACCGCTAACAACAGTTAATGTAAACGTTTCTACAGCGATATTTGCATCAACCCTAAAGGAAACTTCAAATCTTTCATCTACATCGCCTTGGTCGTTAAACATTCTTACTGTTGCTCTATAAGGCGTACTCCTAGAAGCAAGACCTTCTATGGGTGCGACGGTAAATGTATCATAATCATCTACGGATATGCTTTGCATAGCTGTTCGCGAAAGCCTAAAGGCCGCCGCATCTGGCCCAGTCAACTGTACAGATAATCGTCCCGTAGATACATTGTCATAGTTGTGCGCTCGGACAATAAGTGGAGTGACTGCCCCATAGCCTGGCCTTCTAGCAGGGAAAACAAATACTCCGTCAAGTTGCTGATTAGTAGTATCGCTATACAGAATTACATCGCGCAAGGCCGCCGTTATAGGCACAGTTACATGCCCTGTTACACCATCGGCTGCCGTAAGTCGTACAGTTACAGAATGGGCAGTTTCATTGGAGGCAACTCTTAAACTGCCCCAAAGAACCGTAATCCCTCCTGGTGTAGTGGCAGGGATAGTTTCTAAATGTGTGATATGGGTTCCGGTAGAATTCATTCCTTCTACGCTCCACTGGAGGCTTCCAGTAAACGTCCCAGAAACTTCGGCACGAAAGCTAAAATTTCGGCCACGCCGTACATTAACTCCTTCCGGCGGAAAAACCGTCACACGGGTTTCGGGTTCAGTGGGAGCCGCTTGCGCAGGTTCGGCAAAAACAAAAACAGAGGACAGCAACACCAACGCCGCCATCCAGAATGCCAAAAGTCGGCCTCTTTTGGAGGTCATTTGTAACATCATCTCCTTTATATGTATATTCTATGAAATGGAACGGTTCAGCGGAATGCCGCTTATGAAGAAAGTATATCAGTTTTTCCGTTGAATGCAACTGGATATTAAGAAAAGGTGATTTTGAAAAAAGTTAACAATTCTAAAAGAACATACTTTAACAATTCACACATTGACCCGTTTCCCACGGTGATTTATAATCGCGAGTGAGAGGTGAACCTTATGCCAGGCTTACAAATGACACAAGCTAAAATACTGGAAGCAGTTTTATTTGCCGCTGGAGACAGCGTTCCGCTTAACCAATTGGCAGTTATAATAGAATGTGATGCTCCGGCCACTCGCAACTTATTGTTACATATGGCCGAACGTTACGCGGATGAAGATTCAGGTATTCAATTGATAGAACTAGAAGACCATTATCAGTTATGCACTAACCCCAAATATCATATGTATGCACAAAACTTACGCCCTGCCCCACCCCGCAAATCATTAACCCAGCCTTTGCTGGAAACGTTGTCGATTATTGCGTATAAACAGCCTGTTACAAAAGCTATGATAGAAGAAATCCGCGGGGTCAATGCAGACCACGCAGTAAACAAGCTGATGGAATATGGATTAATCACAGAGCAAGGTCGCTTAGAAGCACCAGGCAAACCAATTCTTTTTGGAACTTCAGAAGATTTTCTGCGGAATTTTGGATTGCGGAATGTGTCTGAATTTTTACAACAAATCCCTGTACCTACCGAAACCGTAGGAGAGTTTATTGATGAAGTAGAAGTAGATGAAGTAGAAGTAGTAGAAACCATTAATGAAAATGATGAGATTGGAGAAATAGATTAACAAAAAATTTGAAAAACAAAACATCCTACCACTGTAAACTGTAATGCAAATGTAAAGCAAAAGTTTCTACAGATGTGTTACCATGAACTAGTAAAGGCACGAACAGCAACAGCTTAGTCTACGGTGCGCCGTAATATGAAAAATCGTGCTTTGTATAAAAATAGGGCTGATAGTAGCATTGAAAAATGCTCAAACAGCAAAACCATTATGGAAGGCTTGCAAAAGCTCGCGGGTTCGAATCCCGTCAGCCCTGTAAAGACACTAACAGCTATTTTTTCCCCAGACTTAAAATTTGGTAATTGTGTCTTGTATGATTGCTTTTACATCAACTAAATTTTGAATCGGTTCGATTCTAGTTTCCTCCGTAAAGGCACGAACAGCAACTCTAATATACCAACTGATAATTGGATATATCGTGCCTTGTTTATCAATTTGTAATAATTCGCAATAAAAACAGTTTCATCAGGCACTTCCAGAGGGTAGCTCAGTGGTAGAGCATGAAACAATGAGTATTGAAAAATACTTTTACTGCAACTAACTTTTAGCCCACCAAAGGCCATGTCGCAGGTTCGACTCCTGCCCCTCTGAATCTTTGAACATTAAAGGCACTAACAGCAAATCATTCCAAAGGGATAAAGAGAGGCTCAACAGCCGCTTTATATGGAAAGGTGCCTTGTCTTCGATGGGAGTGATATTATGGACTTTACAAGCAAACTGCAACAAACTTTGGAAGATGATATGAACATATCAGTAACAGAGAACTACGCCTTGGGATACCAAACATCTGGAAGTAACCTACTGGATTTGAATTTTGCCGTGGCAAGCCTACGCCGTGCTTCTGAAGGAGAAATAATCAAGGCGTTTACCAAGGCATATTTTGATGATAAAGCCGTTGCACTAACCTGGCTTTTTTATGCTCGTGATATACGTGGCGGGCTAGGCGAACGCCGATTGTTCCGCATTATTTTTGAACATCTGGCAAAAACGGTAGCATCTGAAGACAGCGAAGTGCCTATCCGGCAACTTATTCAACTGATTCCTGAATATGGCCGTTATGACGATTTATTTGTCCTTCTTGGCACGCCATATTACGAGATTTTAATGGCTTTAATCAAGGAGCAACTTGAATCTGACCTCAAAGCCATGGAGAAAGGCGAAAGCATTTCACTACTAGCAAAATGGCTTCCAAGCGTAAATGCTTCCAGTAAGACAACACGTCAAAACGCCCGTATTATTGCTAATATACTAAATATGAACCAAGCCGTGTATAGGAAAACACTGTCACAATTGCGCAATTACTTAGATATTGTTGAACGCAAAATGTCAGCCTTGCGTTTTGGGGAAATCAAATATGAAGCGGTGCCATCAAAAGCTAATCTTCTATACAATCAAGCGTTTCTAAAGCGAGACGAAGAACGCCGCCGTGCTTACTTAGAGAGCCTTAAAAAGGGCGAAACAAAAATCAATGCAAGCGTGCTGTATCCTCATGAAATTGTACATGCTTATATGCCTACAAATTACTCGAACAACGGTTATAATTTTTCCTACGACGAAACGTTGGAGCAGCTCTGGAAAGCATTGCCGAATATCCCCGAGTTAAGCAACACTATCGTAGTTGCTGATGGTTCAGGTAGTATGTTTTGTCATGTAGGAGCAGGCTCATGTTCGGCATTATCAGTGGCAAATGCTCTTGCAATATATTTTGCAGAACATTGCAATGGTGAATTCAAGGATAAATACATCACATTTAGTGCCAGTCCGCAACTTGTAAATTTATCTAAAGGCAAAAATCTACTGGAAAAATTGCAAATTGCAATGGCTTATAATGAGGTTGCCAATACCAATATTGAAGCTGTGTTTAATCTAATACTCAAAACTGCCAAAAAAAATAGAATGTCACAAAAAGATTTACCCAAAAACATTGTTATTATTAGCGATATGGAGTTTGATGTTGGTGCTGATAAAATTGACAAGCGTTTATTTGATGAAATATCTGCGAAATATGAGCAAAATGGCTATAAATTGCCGCGTCTTATCTTTTGGAATGTAAATTCTAGGACACAAACAATACCTGTTAAAACTAATGAACTTGGAGTAGCACTGGTCAGTGGGTTTTCAATAGCTATTGCTAAAATGGTTATGTCATTAGAACTTGACCCATATAAATGCTTAATTGACATACTTAATAATGAAAGATACAGTCCAGTCCGTGAAATATTGACTTACTAAAACTAGGGCGTGTTTCCACTAAAAGAAAATACAGATTTGCGCGGCGATTTTTCGCCAATTTTCGGCGGTATCGACAACGCGTGCTAGAGGCACGCTAGGAGATGCCGCCGGAAACTGGTGGAAATATCGACAGCAAAGATGTGTTTTCGTTAGTGGGAACACGCCCTAGTATGTGTTCCAATACACATACAGAAAGGAGTTGATATTATATGGACAAAACAGCAATCAAAAATTATGCACAAGAAGCCCGCCGTAAGCTAATAGAAACTGTAAAACATAAGGCAACTACCTTAAATAAAGAAGTAAGCTCGCAAGAAATTGAAAATGTGTCTTGCACATGGTTTAATCGCCTTATAGCTTTGCGGATAATGGAAGTAAACGAATGGCTTCCGTCAAATATCCGTATTTTGTCTAGCCG
>Ga0123355_10005781_pt1 | contig 18183 bp, 9 predicted proteins | sample TergutEmb28metaG_3_FD_89872 | JGI IMG/M metagenome (GOLD analysis project Ga0123355, IMG submission 89872) | Embiratermes neotenicus P1 segment gut microbial communities from Petit-Saut dam, French Guiana - Emb289 P1 | ecosystem: Host-associated > Arthropoda: Insects > Digestive system > Gut ... | reverse complement strand
GTTATGAATACAGAGAGGCTGGCGGGCGGTCTAAGAGTGCCGAGAACTCTGTTACCACCCAGCGGACACAAGAACTAAAAAAAGAAAAAACACACACACACACACACACGTTTCCCATGTCAATCCAGAAAGTGTCATAATGTATGCTGAGGTTGGTGTGTGCTGTGCTACAAGTTCAACTGAGATTATTGGGTACATTTCTTCTTCTGAAACCATACATTTACACCGAAATGTTGACACACATTCTGATGACATCTCTGCCACAGCAATATAATGTTTTATAAAATTCCATGCACTGTTTATATGATTTTTTCGGAGACAGGAGGGGACTGTGGCCTGATTTGCTAGATATAAACCCTTGCAATTTTTACCTGAATGGTAGTTAAAGGACAAAGCTATAGGGCATAATGGCCTCCACAATGAAGACAGCCTAAAAGAAAGTATTCAGAACAGTATTAAGTTTCATCACCAGAACTTTAGTGTTCAATAAATAACATGTTCGTTAGGCATGACACACCTGTCAGTCAAAGGCAAGCATTTCCAGTAGCTTATTTAAATATTGTACATAATGACATTATATTAACTTCAACACATTGAACTAAAATGCATGGATCCAGATTCACAGAAAACTGAAATAACGGCAAGAGCTGTGCTGCTAACTCTCATGGGAACAGTCTTAGTAAAGAGCAAGGCAAGTTGTCAAATACGACAATGCACCTGTGGTTCATTAATCATTGTGGCTGTAGGCAACTGCTGAGTGGAAAATATATTCTCCAGACTGTGTTCTTTGAAGACACGATCAACTAATTAATTACTAACATTTTTGCACAAACATAGCATGCTTTAAAAAACACGCTGTTATAACCAGGTTTCACACTAGTGGACTGCCAAAAGGGAAAAAGGATAACGAAGAGCAAAGTCTTGTCATCCTGGTAAGTGTAACTTTTTAAATTACTCTTAACGTTGAAATGTTTTAAATCTTTTCATCACTTTAAATAATTTGTTAGTGGTTAGAGTAAGAAGTGTTAAGTGGCTACTGTTTGGTATTTTAAATGACCAATCATGCTCAGAACTCTTTATGTAACAAGATAATTCACACACATTGAAGAACATTATATCCAGTTACATTCTTTACGTAGGTTACACTCGTCTTCCTCTCTCCCCCCTAGTGAACACAGTTTACATTCTGTCCCTGACAGACAGCAATACAAGTCATACAATTTTACTGTTATCATCATTTTCAGATACGTATCAATTATCTTAAATATTATTACACCGCAATTCTCCTAAAATATGCTTCAACAAAATGGTTCAATTTAACATACTAAACATGCGCCTGCAAAAATACTATTACAAATACTGACAGTCTCTATGACCTATATATACTCAAGTTTAAGCACCATGTTAATACAATTTTTCTAGCTCATGCTTCAATACAATGATTTCATTTCAACCTTGTCAAAATATTTTGTTAAATTGAGATTCAATGTCATATAAAATTAAATATTCCAATTGAATCACAGTAAACTGTAGTATTCTGCACATCAGGAAGATTGAGAATATGCTACAACTTCAGTATTTTCCTTTACCTCCAAAAACCATTTTATAGTCTGTTAATTGTTACCATAAACCAGTATGCCATATTAAAAGCACAATAAACATATTATTAACCATATTTACCTGGATCTAGGCCAAGATATTTTTCGTGAACTTTATTAGTTAAAATGTTTTAAAATCAGCAACAAAGAAGAAACTAAATAAAAACTTTTCATTTTTTATGTTCTCATAGGGCAGCTGTCTCAAATTAGAGGTCACCTTTATTTCAGATAAATAAGGTATTTTGGACATTGTCCATCACCTTGCATCTTCTCACATGGAAAGATCTTAATACGGGATCCGTTCCATCATCAGGACTAAGAAAGGAAAGGTGTGTGTTCCCGGGTCACGGACCCGTATAGCTTTCTAATGAGTCCAGCCGAGTATGAAACCTTCCTACCATATACCTTACAACAGAAACATATCCAGCTGCCAAGAAGATGTGTGTGGAAAACCTGAAGACATTGGAGAATGTCATGTTTATTACAATGCACCCCCGCAGAACACTTAGATTGAAAGTAATCCTTGACATTTAAAAGTGAAATAATTCCAAGTGACTTTGTGGACATTAATTTAGACTGATGATACAGAATACAACACGGTCATAATGTGAGTCCCATTACTTTAATTACCATGGTAAGATAAGTTTGCATATTACTACCCACTTTTTATTTTCAAACACATCCAGAATGTGATGAATATATCGCTCATTTGCGACAAGAGCGTCACAACTCAAAATTCGGCATTTTTGAGCTATTGGTATAGAAAGAAACGTCTGCAGATGCACTTTTAACAGGTATAGTGTCATAACGCAGTTTGCAAAACTCGCCGCTGGAGAGCAGTTGTGTCGTCGTTGCACTCACAGAAAATTATAGCACTTCAAAACCTTCAAAAGTTTCTCCTGAAAAATAACACATTTTGAGTTGACACTGTTGTCGCAAATGTGTGATACGCATCTTACCAACTGAAACAGTCCTATGGCACACTTGCAGCATTCACTTTTACACCAATGTAGTACCCAGCATGCTCCGTGGAACTAATAATGCAAACATTCTTTTCAAATTTGATGTACTGTGTACACATTTTATTAAATGGTAAACTTAATCTGAAAACAAAATTTGGATTGGAGGTACCAGCAAACATTCCCCTCACTTCTCACACATTCATTAGTACCAAATCAAGCTATCTGCAATCTGAGAAACATACAAAGATAGAAATAATCATATTTGGTTTATATTAGGCCAACATTTGGTCCAGCTGTCTTATGCATGAAATACCATAGTGGATAAAAACTTAGGAAAAGGCAAAATATCAGACACTAGACAATGAACGCAGAATGACATCCATCTATACCGCAGTTACAAAACAACCAAATTGTGCAAGTGTTAACTCACTAGACAATATAATTCAGGATTACATAATACTGACCAAAATATGTGCTACATAAAATATTATGCACAAAGGCCATGCTCATTAATGTTACAATGATGTAACTGTGATATACAGTCTTATTTACTGTGTATACAAACCTCCTGCCCTATTATAACAAATTCCATTCCAATACACTAAGTCAGCATTATATACTACTGAGAAATCTAACTCTGATGTGATGGAATTTAACAAATTAAATGGATTATTTTGCCTATTCCACATAACCCAGAGCTACCAACTGTTCTACATAACTGGTGAAAATATTATGAGTCTGAAAACTCACAACAGGCTCCTCTTACTGTACTACAACCATTACAAAGTACAAAAAGAAAGAGGGGGGAAAAAAAATTCTGTGGTGTAGAGGAAATGAACTTACACTTACATTTCCTAAAATTCTTCCTTATGGATTGCAGTCTTCTTTACTCTTATGTAATACTTGATCTTCAATATTATTAAAATCTTAAATGTAAAATTACTCTGAAAAAACTGACACTTCAGTATAAACACATACCAAAATGTTCGATGTAACTTCAAATAACATTAACCAAGAAAATGTGTGAAAGATGTAACATACAGGCACAATCTTTAGGACTCAACCCACAATTCAAAGATGTTAAAGCTCTCAAGTGATGGTTACAGCATTCATGTTGTAAAGGTAAAAGGTAAAGTTCGCCCTATCATAGGTCACAAAGGCCCAGAGGGGGAGGAGAGGTATAGCTCTACACTATCTTTAACCTCAGCACTAGATGGGGGTGGGTGCATTCATATTGTGTTTAACAACATACATTTTATGAACTTATATTAACTACAGTCAACCTAGTAATGTGAAGGCTCATGCTGTAACACAAAGGAAACTCAAAACCTAATATATTATAAATGCAACATGATATATTTCACAAGGATAAATTAAATGGAAAAGTTCATTCCTTTGTGGGGACCGCGGTGGCACTGTGGTTAAGGTGCTGTGCTACAAATTGGAAGGTCGCTGGCTCAATCCCAGCTGGTGTCATCGGAATTTTTCATTGACATAAAATCCTTCCAATTGCACTAAGGCCCTAGAGTTGACTCAGCCTCTAAAAGAAATGAGTATCAAGAGCATTTCCTGGGGGTAAATGTGGCCGGTGCGTAAGGCTAACCTTACCACCATCCTGCGCTGTTGTCATGAAATCTGGGAACCTAAGCTTCCTGGAACCCTCTGGGACACTCCAGGCCTGTAATGGGACTGCTTTACCTTTTTTTCCATTCCTTTATACGTTTATGTCATCAGCCTACATAAGGATCTGCTTTGGGCCATTCAAACCAAATTCATCCCATACTCTTTGACCTTCTTGATGGTATAATAAAAAAAAGTGGGGATGAAGCCTCCCATATTTCAGCCAATTGAGAATTAGCAATGTATCAGATAAGATGGTTAAATGACAACTAAATCTTCCAAAAACAGAACACCGACTGTTTTCACAAATATTCAGCTCAGGTTCCTATTTTGTACTATACAAGATTTAAGCTGTTTTGTAGTCTACAAGTTTATTGTGCTGAAATCCAGAATTTCATTAATAACAGGTTTCTTTCTACAAGGAAAGGAGGCAGTACACAATGTGAGGAGGAGGCCAATACTTTTAAAACAAACAGAAAATCCATTATATAAAAAAGTGTACAACAAAACTCAAAGCTAAAAAAAAATAACATTTTTTCGATAAAATTCATGACAAACCCCCCCCCATAACCCACCAGTACACTACAGTATGAGTGACTGAAATGTAATTTCCTTTTTTTTTTTTAACTGAAAATTTCTTTGATGACTTAATATGCCCACCAACTACACTATCAACTGCCATACATTTGGCATATTCAATCCCAAACATTCCTAAAATGTACACAGCAATCATATTATGCAAAAACAAGATGTGTGAGTAAATGCACCCTAATAACAATGCCCAATGTTTGTTTAAATAACCCATTCTGTATGTGTGTAGATGGGTGGGTTGGGGGAGTTACTTGTTCCATATAATAATAGTCTCTATTGAAACGAATAATGCAGGCTCCTCCAAAACAGTCAGCCAAACATTCTGGCTTCTTAAAGATTTGGAATGTTTATGGCAGTGCATTTGTCCACAAAACCGAAATATTTTGCTGGAAAAATTGACTTTAAATATTACGGTCTTCAGGAATGTGATAATATTTACTCTGGTAGACAGGCACTAGCATGTCAGAAGAATTTTCTGCCTTCATCTTTAGACTTTCTTCAACCATAAGGATGAACGCGCCACCTTCCTCTAAAGCACACATGTATACCAGTCTGTCAAACGAAAGTGTCAAATCTCAGAGGACAGTACTACTCGCAATCAATGCCATCAGAACCTCAAATCACACAAGTTAATTTTGCATCACCAACTCCACCTTTCCAAACAATACAATTGGTACAGCAATTTTTGGTAACACAGAACAAAGATCAGTCCCAGGACATTGACTATACTTACCTCACTTGGTACTGTGTAACACTATCATGGTTCCGGAAGAACTATACTGGACAGGGTCCATTTCTGAAAGACCTTAAGATATTCATTCAGAGCACTGTACATGCAGCAGTCACAGGCCCTCAGAAAATAACATCCAGCAGGTTTTGGAATGTATGTACGAAGTCACAAAGCAAGTACTCAGAAGGTGCAAAGATCAAAATTCCATAAAATCCCTCTATATACCCCACATAAGCATTATGAAGGAACAATGCCAATAATTCTGCTAGGATGTAAACATCACTTTCTAGGTACAATTAACTCAATGCTTATTGTTTACATTTTCCCAAATGTCAGTAGCATTTTAACTATATTATATGCCTGCATGTTCCACCATTCTGAAGAAAAATACACACAAATAAATAGAAAAGTAATTTTAAACTGAGGTCATACAGACACACATATAATACTGATAAAGTTAGTTAACAGTCTTGTCTTTTGATCTCATAACTTTCTAGTCACAGAATTACAGTTAATTTTGAACTAAAAAAAATTGTTAGTGATTACAGACAAGTTTACTCCAAAAACCCTTGGTATAAACTGCTCTCACAGCACTACAAAATATATGTATGCAGACTACCAACCATATCAAAGGTTGTAGTGTGAACTATTGACTATATGCAATAACTGAGGGCATAAAGCACAGTTACTGTGTCCTTTAATTACACTCATATTCTAGCCACTAGGATCAACTCTATCATTATACATGTTTTATGCTCAGTGCACACATATTCTCATGTGAAAAGAAAGTAAGACTGACATGATTCCTCTTCCACCTTTATGATAAGCCTGTGATTACAAACATAAAAAGTAAGCAAGATGAAACATACAAGTGCATTAAAAAATGGCTATTTAAACACATAATAATGAAATATACGTACCATATTTACCGCCTGTAACATGAATCTAGTTTCAGAGGAAAATGTTCAGGCATCAAAGAAAACCTGCCACACCTTGAGACTGGTAAGATATGCAGATATTTCAAGTTAACATCTCCTTGGTCAAAAAACACAGTTTCTTATACATCAGAAAATATGGTACCTATCATTTGCACTATAGGGTTTAAGCATCAATGAAGAGGACGAGGTGAACTGGATTCTCATTATGTGCAACATCTGCAAAACAATCACCTCTGGAGGTTCACCAGTTTTGAATCTAGAATTTTCAATACAGAGTAGCAACACAAAATGACACAAAACACAGAAAAATGAACTGCAGTTTCTTTCTCTGAGAACGAAAATTCTGCATTTGAATACAATTTTACATTCCTAACAAGCATGTGAATGTACAAGTGAAAGAATTCCAAAATACAAGACACAGAAAAACAGTACTTTTCATGTTTATGTTATACCATATTCAATTCATTGGCAAGCAACTTAAAGTGTTCCCATACATCACACACACATACACAAAGAACATACAAGCGCATATTTATGTGTATCAGCTAAGAAGAGTAAAAACTGCAACAAAACAGTACAGTACTAAATATGGTTTTGAATGCAGAACACAAAATTCATGTTAACACAACAATTTCATATGTCAGTCTATACCATAAATCTTGCACAAAGTGTAGTAGGTAAAATTTTGAACCCAGAGAGATTAAATCAGCTACAGAAAGCAAGAATTACATGCCATTATTCTTCCACAGCACATCTGAAGCTGCCAGTGATTTTATAGCAAAATAATTCTGTGTTACATCAGATGTGTAGCCCACAAAAAATCTCAATATATAAACAAGGGCTGGCTATGGATTCAAGATACAATTGTACATATGAACAATGCAGGGTAAGATACATGTTGTGTCACATGCATGATCATTTTTACTAACCAACATACCACATGGTATATTTGCAAATTCTAATATCACCAACATACTAACTTTTATCAACATCAAACTTTTCAAGTATGAAAGATTTTTAGCGAACAAATACTCAATTCACGTTTAGATAAGCAAACAGAAATACATGTTGAATGTCATGGTAATCATTTACTACACACTTGTCAATACCAATTGTTACAATGCATGAATAAATTGAAAGGAAAGGTATATTGAATGTAAACAGTGTATTAGATAGGAATCACACAGGCCAATACCCGTGGAACGGTATCGTATATTCCAAAGGTCAGCACTTCATAATGTGGAGCAGCCAGTTTCCTGAAAATGCAAGTCCTCATTTCTACAGGTACCATTCAGTACTAGTTATGGCATGGTGCAGTACATGAGGAAGATTCTTGTTGTGCTGGCAGTAATCTTACATTGGAACTGACTGCATTATATTAACAAGCGATCGTGACAAATTATTGAAGTTTCTGTATAATCATTGAATGCTGCATGCCCTGATTGTGAGACTTTTATGTCTCTGAATGTAGACAGTGGTGTACTTTGGTGCAGTAAACGTGTCCAGACCAAAGACAGTCATAAGAGGGAAAGACCAAAACGGTGCCATGAGACAGTGTCACAAAATATCGGCATGTGGTTACAAAAACACATTCTCACTCACAGACAGATTAGCTGATTTACTGCGTACTGGTTTCTGCTGAAACTGCAGAGACAAGATTTTCTGTGTGATGACACTGTAATTGCAGCAAAAACATGAGTGCACCATTGTTTGCACTTGCGGGAAATGTGTCATTACGCGGTTTCTCAAAAGAATAAGAAATTTGGAAGCATCGTAAAACCACTGAAACTGACGAAGCTAAAACTGGGCACCATAAATATAACAGTGAAAGTCAAACACTTCTTCAATATTCCAAACCAATGCACATTTATATTTAATACGTATTTTGATTTTTATCACATCTGTCCTACATGTTTCAGCATGTTAAATACACCATTTTCAGGGATAATCTTGTATTACTTGCACAAAACCATCTGCTTTTTGCAATAATAATTTAAAATTATCGTGGAAGGCTAGTCGATGGAAACTGAATTTTTTCAGGCTCAAACATGTTAGCCATTTTTTTTTTCCCTGTATCTGCACAAGGTAGGGAGACATTATTAAGTATCATCAAAGAGTATCATGCCAGGAACTGTTGTTATTAGTGACTGCTGGAAGTCATACAACCGTCTACAAAGTTCCTACAAGCACACCTCAGTCGACCCTGAAAGAGGCCCGCATATGCAGAACACTGAAAGACAGCGGAGGTAAGTGCGGCCAACCGTACCTAGATATGGATATCCTAAGCACCACTTACATGGACACTTGGCTGAATTACTTTCCTATATGATGGAACAAGTCCTGAAGAAAAACACAAGGAAGCATTTTCACATGAAAAGCGATTCATCAATGGACAAGTGAGTACGTAAATTCTTGTATTACATTGTTAATAACATATATTACTCATGTTTAAGAAACATATATGTAATTTATATCATACTGAATCTGATCGAATCTTATCGACATTCACCAATGCTGCCTTCAGTTACGTTAACTCGGGTTGCATTTCGTTAGGTTTAATAACTCTGCGATATTTCTTTGTGTCTGCTTTTAACTTTGCAGCGTATAAAGTGAAAACAACTGGAGGTGAAAAGTCTGCAGAAAACAATTACCAAAATCATCTGCTGTGCTGTGGCACCTGCGCAGTCTTCAGATAAACTGTCGTAATAAATAAATATATAAAACTTTTAAATAATTGGCATGTAATTCAATAATCAAAGAAATTCACAACTTAGAAACTTGAAACTACCAATTGTTATCACGGCACAGTTCAATTAACCACTGTATACTAAATTTGTACTGGGGAAATATAAACACTGTCCTTTCTGACTAGAACAAAAATAACCAACTAAAACATCAAGATTATGAAACTGAATAAAAACTAAATTATCTACACCAGGTCCAGCCACATACCAGCTCAATAATTCCTCACATTTTTAAGTAAATATAAATCAGGCACACATGACTAGTTGTTATAGGTGAAAGTTTAGTCTATAAAAGTGCTTCAAATGGGGTTACAATTTTATTCTACACATCAATACCAAAAATAATAAATCTGTTTCAGTCAAACACAACAATATTTTATTATTTAACTTACTGGTGACAAGTTTTGGTCATTAGACCATCATCAGGCCATATTTATATAAAACTGAAAACAGGTTACACATAGTGAACATTAAATTCACTAACTGCTAGACGCACGTACGCATATGCTGTTCCATCTCAACACATCGAAAAAAACTCACAGCTGCTATCTTAATATAAAAACCTACAATTTACACTGAAGATACAATTGATATCTGTTGTCATAAGGAGACATGGAACAGCAATAAATATGATCTACAAGCATCAGCTAGAATTCAGCATACACGAGAAAAATACAAACTCTGTGCATAGCAGCATTTACCATAATTTGTGACTTCAGACAAAAAAGTATATACATATATATATATATATATATATATATATATTTTAATTTAATTTTAATAAAGTCCAACCTAAGAGATACGTTATTATGTGTCAATTATAATTTCAATTTAATTTTAGCTCTTCATACAACTCTTATTACATCACAGGCAATATAACCACTCAAGGTTTTAACCGAATTTAAACACTGGTGTAAGTTTGATGGGTTCACATATGACATTGAATTTAATGTACGCTACATGTAAGCTGTTTTAAATTTTATGTAAAGATGGCCTGATGATGGTCTACTGACCAAAACTTGTCACCAGTAAGTTAAATAATAAAATATTGTTGTGTGTTTGAAACAAACAAATTTAATATTGTCTTTCATTTCTATACACAATAGCATAACCTCTACAAACAAAAATAAATAAATAAGGCTTAATACGGTGAAATCTCGTTTTAACGACCAACAAGAATAACGAAATTTCGATACGACGTTTTCTGTCGGCCCCGCCTACTTACTATATATCTTTATGCAAAAATGCTTCACCTTAATGTTCAACACTGCAACAAAAATTTCAGTTTATCGCAACAAAATCCATCCCGCTAAGAAAAAAAAATCATTATAACAAAATTTGTAAACAAAAAATCGCATAGGACGCACACTTTACGAAATCCGCCTCTTCATATACGAGAGAAGAGACAGGAAACAAAGGACTTAGGATGGATCGTAAGTGTACGCGCATTACGGAGAACTACAAGAATGCGCACGTTGTTTTGTGCGAGAAATCCCATGAATAAAGTCCGAACACAGAAACCCATCACGAATCTCAACAGCAACCCACGAGGGACAGCCAAGCAACGCATTCCACACTGCTACCGCAGAACAGCGTCATTTATATAGGCGTGATCTCAAGAGTTCAGCAGCACGAACAAAACTCAAAAACCGACATCGCATTTCGACGTGCTAAATCGGCGACATTGTTTCGATTTGACGGAAGTGACCAGCATTAAAGCACTATCCTATGTATACTAGATCGCGTATTAATTACAGCCCCGATGCGTTTTGGTGTTCATGGACAACATCCTCAGACAGTCCCGTTTGACTGAAAGTTCGTCGAAACACGTCAAATGATTAGAAGCACTTGCTGATCCCCAACAAGTGTTTGTAATCATGTGATGTGTTTCAGAGAACATAGTTAAACGGGTCTGCCTGAGGATGGTGTCAATGAACAACAACAACGCGCCGGAACTATAATTAATATGCGATCTAGTATACATAGGATAGGGCATTAAGTGCTGGTCAATAAAAGGTGTTACGAACATGAGGCACAGAATACACAACGTTACGATGGTTAAGTCCCCGTTTCTCGTTACTGTGTACATGTTCGTAAATCCCGTTCTGAAATTTTTAGTGCGTTTCACTGCAAGGGTATTTCATTACAAAGAATACAATCGTCACATCCACCGTTTCTTTATACCGAGATTTCACTGCAAATGCATTTCATTTTTAAACTGATTATGACAACGAAATCTGTTAAAATAGGTTATACTGTATGTAACTGGAAGTAATTCACACAATTATACCGGCAATCATATGAAAACTGTATGTCTTACAAAAGCAAAATGGATGATATGATGACAACAAGAAAAATTATGTAATATTACACAAAAATGGAGAAAAGTGTCAATGCAAATCCCTGGACAAATTGAGTGTGTCAGTATACAAAGTGAACAAAGACATAGTTGTTGGTTTAGGCACAGAGATGGCATTATCACATCCAACCCATTTTCCTTATCCACACAGGACAGAACAATAGCTTTCACACTGCAGTTCTACATTCTTCGTGTTTCCAGAATTTCCTCAAAGTTCCCCACTGCGAAGTCATACAACGGAACGGGAATTATAACTTTCAGAATCAGGTTTAGAAATAAGCATTTCATTCCAGTCAACATATACATATAAAACATGTCATCCAGCCCAGACTTACCTGATGACCATGTCAATACGGACCCACCACACAGACAACGTTTCCCCATTGTTTGAGGTCTCAGGGTGAGCATGTGCAAGGCAAGCTGTGAGCATAACACCTTGACAAAGCACTAAATTTCTGTCACTTTTACATTAAAACCCATTAAAAAACTGACATAATACAATGTAACTTCTGCTGGTAAAACTGAGTTCCAAAAAGAACAAACATTTTGACAGACATACAAATTCCCATTTTATATATTAATATCAACAAAATATTTAACATATACGTATCATAAAAACTAATCCCATGTGTTACCAACGGGACATAAAAAGCACCCACTGAAATTCGGGATGTCAAACTAGTGGATGACACTTTCCCTTTAATGTACGTTTACTGTAGGTAACACAGATGCCATGTTTTGTACCATGCAAAATCAAACAAAAACTTCCCTCCATTGTCACTGTGAAATGAGAACTCTTACATAAAAAATTCTAAGGAAAAGGCTACATCTCTGACGAGTCAGGTATCTGAATCACCACAGAATCAGAACTGCAATGCTACAGCAGTTCAACTCATGTCATAAATAAGGAACTGCTTCAAGCTATTACCATTTCTTCTCCAAGTAAAATATAAAGCAGATACATTTTTAAGACGTTACTGACCATATACTGAGAATGAGGTGCATGCTCGTTGCTGAACTTTAACATTTTCAAAACTTTCAAAGGGTCTGTTCCCAAGCACCATCCATTATCCAGAAATGTAATTACATATATTCAGTCCCATATGGGAATCAATGAATGTTAAATGCCTATCGTTTCTGGAAGTCGGTACAGCAATGAAGACATACACATGGAATGTACTAGTACCTGACAACATTCACTTTACTATCTGAAATCACCTAACACATACATCATCATTCTACATGCACTTAACGGCCTGTGAACAGGAACTGATGGTTGTTAAGAACAGACCCCTGACACAATAAAGGACATTGCAGTAACTCAGAAGCCTACTTATCATTGCTGCTAATAATTCTTCTAAAGTGTATTTCACAGAAAAAAAAAAAAAAAAGCACTATTTCAGAGACACTAGACATGGGAGCTTGCCTTAATTTTACGAAATACATGTTACCATTTTCTACCAGTTGCATACTTATGGAGTTTTCTAAAACTATTAGTTCCTTACCAGATACAAAGACCAAGTACCAATCAACAGTGGATTACAAAAGTATATTTCTGGAAAGAAACTAATAATTTTACCATACTGCACAACACTTCCTAGGCAACTGCCTCAGTCAGGCGGTGGGAAGAAATACAGAAGCACTAAAGTTGTCACAAAGAGGGTGAGACAGAGGAATGATACTAAGCTGTCAGGCTGCGTGGTGTGAGGCACAGTGGGCACGGCAGCTTCAAATGTAACAAGCCTCTCTATGGTGCGCAAAACCGCACCCACCCTGAATTTCCCGACTATATCATCGCAAGTGCACACGTCCTCCTGCAACACATGTGCAGGGGATCATTAGCCCAAAGTTACCTCTGATCTGGCCTGTAGTCACAAGATGGGCTCAACAAACTTATATCCCAAACCACACATAAATTATGCCTGTAGTGTTTAGCATACTTAATACAAAATGCAAATCTTTAGCCAAGAATTATAACTTTTTACTGAATTATAAAATGATTAAGAATGTATACTTAGGTTGACCAGATTTGGGAAACAGCTGAATATCTACACAACCAAGCATGGCACAATGGATGACAAAATGGAGAAACAAAAACCTGACACCTGATTACCTTTCATTTGCCCTGTGTACTACTGCACATCAAGTAACATCATTCATAATAGTCTGATTTAGTACTGTGGTTGTTTGTACTTTTCTGTTAATTTTACAACACAAACTGTAATAAAACTCTCTCAGACTACCTACTGTGAAATGTGGTTACAAGCAGTGAACAAACCAAAGTTTTGAGAAACATCTCTGACCTCATCATCAGGGAGATTAATACAGTATCTAAGATGTCAGTCCTGAAAATTCAGTTCTCTAATGCTGAGCATGAGACAGGTCTCAAAACATTAGTTTCTTTGCTGTTTAACCCCCTGACATGGCTGATAGCCTGCAAGAGTTCTATTGCATTTTGACACCATAAAAGCTGCATATTATGGAACAAAGTACGTTTACCTGAACTCATGAAATATCCCTATTTATTACAAAAAATTAAACACACACTTCAACCTCTAATGAACTAAGGAATTCTGAAAGACTAACTGCACATGGTATGGTTGCCATGTCCTGTTAGTTCCTTGTATTTGTACAGTAATACACGAACATGTCCAGACTCAACAAATTGAATTTTTTTTCACAGCCAGGAAATAATAGGGGGTTAATGGAAAATTCTACCAACAAGACGTGCAAAACTGTAAATCTCGTTAGTTAGGAGTGCACTGTATCTGATTTCATACATAATTTTAGTTAATTGTATTACAAGTTGCATGTAGCAGGAATTCATGTGGTAGTATAAATACTATTCTCTAAGCACTTTCCAGACATTACAGCACGACAGTGAAGAATCCGTCTGTTGACACAGTATTCTACATGGCTTCAGACATATATGCAACATTTGGAAACTATTAACCTACTGTTCTCAAGGATTCCATCTAACCATACCTCACATAGGACAAACCACCTTCTGGAAGTATGACTGACTACCTACCTACCTACCTACCTACCTACCTACCTACCTACCTACCTACCTACCTACCTACCCACCCACCCACCCATGCACCCACCGAACTACCTACCTACCACCAAACTAACTCCATAGAGCACAGTCCTTCTACAGAATCCAACAGGTCTGGCCACCATGAGCCTGTAAATATATAAAATACAGGCAGGTCTCGCTTTACATCAGAATTATGTTCCCGAAAAACATTGCGAAAATGGAACACAAAATGCCCATTTAAAATTGTGTATTTCCTGAGGGTTAGGAGATCGACAACCTCGAAAACTGTGTATTTCCTGGGGGTTAAGAGAATGACAGCCTCAAAAATTGTGTATTTCCTGGGGGTTATGGGATTCACAACCTCATCCTATATAGTGTATGACTACACCACTAGTGGACATACGGTCCTCTCGAGTATATCTGTATTGTACATAGGGCACATATAAGTTTCTACAGAGTATCCATACAATTCTATACAATATATTTCTAATGCAATAAAAATGTAAGAGACTCACATCAACAGCTTTTGGTATGGTTCATTCCAATAGGACTGTGGTAGTCTCATTACACAAACAGAAACACTTTAGATCCTGACTTTAACACTTCCTGTAATTCTATCAGCATTATCACGAACTGTATGTGTGCTAATATGAGTGAGTCCAACATTATGGAATATGTCAACAATTTGTTCACCTTTTGCAAGTCTGCTTATTATGTCTAATTTCTCTTCAATACCGACTGACTTTTGCCAATTTTTCACTTGGATTGCACTAAGTGAAGTAGACTTACGTTTCTCACTTTATGTTGGAAAGAAAAGCCAATGCCGTAGAAGAGGAAACTACATGGGCTGCGTGATTACATAACCAACTTAATCAATCCACACACGTGACTGACAGCGTCACAGAGAGGTCACTTTCTGCTAGCCTCCTACTGCAAATAAATGTGGCCACAGATCATCTATGCCAAATTGCGTTAAACCAAAAATTATTGCGTAAATTCAAAAAGTGGTGTAAATTTTCAAGTCACGTTAAGGCAAAATCACACAAAAAGAAATCACATAAAACGAAGACCTGCCTGCAGGTGAATTACGTAGGTTCTAAGGCCTTCAAGATGAGTGTTGATCAGAAAATAGTCTTCAGACTTTTGATACAATGAACCAAAATCTTAAATGGCTTGGCAGGAGGGAGGCAGAAAAAGCCACCTCCCACCTCCCTCATTACTTCGGTGTCTATCTGGACGTAGTTCATAAACTGTGATGATGGAAGCAGCACATTCCTCCGAAACCCTACACAGTGTCCAAATCCAGAACACTATTACCTGAATGCCTGCACTACTTGATATATCAGAACATAAAGAAGAGACTCTGCAGAGCCTAGGTAATTCAGTGCACAAAATATGGTGGACAGAGTCACCTGCTGTATTGGCAGAGGGATCAGAAACACACAAACACAATCTGAAATACCATTAAGTCTGAATTGCTTGTACTTTTGTATAATGTGAAACACGCTATTTTAAAAGGCAGGTAAGGTACCTGGAACAAACAGAATGATAACATCAGCTGTTTTAATCATGTATTAAAAGTAACAAGACCCTCAACTCTTGGCAAAACTGGCAGGTTTCCATTTCATGTGACTGTATTTGCATTAAAAATGTAGTCCATCAGGGCATTTCATGTAACAGAAAGCTCTGTTAATCTACATCTGTCCCTTGCTGTAATTTCAGACACATGTCACACAAACACAATGTTGCTATACAAATATCTGGTCAAACTATGTAAACATTTAATTACATCCTCCACCACAACATGATTTGAACAAAACAGTTAACAGGCAGCACTAACTTAATTTATAATCCCCCCCCAAAAAAACACACACAAATCTTCTTGTAAATGTGAAGCAGAGGAACATAACGGCCAACACATGCAAAATAAGAACTGAAATTCATATGAAAACAGAAGAACCACAGATGCAGAGACCAGAATTACCTATTCACAAGTTCACAAACTGCAAAACAGAGTAAAAAGCTGAGCCAACAGATCTGTTCCCAATTAAATGAAGCCTGAGCTACTAGCTATTTGAAGAAGGTGAAAGTTGCAAGTGAATGAAGATGAATTCACATTTAAAATGACCAAGTGGATACTCATTAAAACACAACCAATTCAGCATAAAGTTCACTGACAAAATCTAGATAAACTACCCAGCACTGGAGAGAAGCATTTCGTGATTACTCCAAATAAATCAGTGCATAAGGAGAACCTTCCTTGGACAACTTTGCTATATTTCTTCCCTGCAAAATATATATCTTGGTGTCAAGAGATGTTAAATGTGCAACTGTAGGTAACTTACAAAGTATAAGCACAAAAATAGTTACACAAGACTAATGTCACATTCATAACAATGTTCTGTACTGTCAAAGATTTACATGTAACCATTAAGACTACAGCAATGAATTTCTACATGGAATGAAAAATATGTCTAGAATAATGTGTAACACATTTTGGCAATTATATTCACATACACGAACTAGGAGGAGTCTTAGGGTCACTAGCATTCCATGACTATCTGAATAGGTCACAAGAATCTCTATGCATCACAACTCATAGTATCACAGACTGGTACCAGTATACCTGTAAGACTAAACACTAATGACAATCTTCTTCCACAGACATTTCATGACAGTCTATATACCAGGTGTCCTACAAGTCGTTTTACTGAGAGGGTAAAAGTGCTTAACTATGATTATTTTCACTTGCATTCAGTTTTTATTTGTAGCAGCTGGCATTAGCGAATATGGTAGATAACAATTTGAACAATTTCTGTACCTCTTCATTATCACTTTCTGCTGGTGGATGGCTGTAAACAAGATGTTTCCCTGCAATGTGTGTATATGCATGCCCCAAATTATGCAATTTCATACTCACAAATTTTCCAAAATATGATGATTAAAAAACTAAAATTCCTGCAACACATGCCAAATTTTTCCTTAAGCAGATGCCCCCAGTATTATTATTAAGGCCTAACATAATTATACCTTGCTTAGCATCTCAGTAGACGGGTGCTGAATTACTAGTACACCCTCACATGTATATTACATAAAAACATTATACATGTGTTTGGTTGGTGGGTAGTGGGTCAAATTCTAACACACAAAATCTGAGTCACATAGGTGTCTGCAGAACGGAACCCTTATGTAAGAGGGGTAGAGTCTGCACAGTCTTACAGCGGCAACTTCCACAACTGCCTGTATATCTTGAACAAGTCTCACAACAAAATGTACAGCCAGCTTCCTCCAGTTGGTTTAGATACCCGAAGACAAACAGATAACTAGTTCAAGATACAATATACACTGGATGTGAACCATCTTGATATACGGAGCTTGTTTCATGATGTGAGATGTCTGATTTCTTACCCATTGACAGTCACTAGTTAAATATGCACATGTATGTGTATGTGCCTCAATATACTGTGGCATTTAATAGGAATCTTATGTTTATTGGACCGTGCATCATCTTGATAGTTGAGTAAAGAGAGACCAACTTGATGTCACTTGTTTTATTATTACTTTATTCAGTGCTCAACATGTTTCGGACGTTAATACATCC
>Ga0123355_10005780_pt1 | contig 18186 bp, 17 predicted proteins | sample TergutEmb28metaG_3_FD_89872 | JGI IMG/M metagenome (GOLD analysis project Ga0123355, IMG submission 89872) | Embiratermes neotenicus P1 segment gut microbial communities from Petit-Saut dam, French Guiana - Emb289 P1 | ecosystem: Host-associated > Arthropoda: Insects > Digestive system > Gut ... | reverse complement strand
ACTATAATTGTGATAAGTCGTTGATTCTATCACCCTGTTGATGTATTATTTATTTAGAAGTCTTTAGTCTGGAATTTTCTATAAACTTATACTGTTTACAAGGTCGGCTTATAGTAGGAGGAGAAAATTGGGGTAGTGGGGTCTCATTCTATTTTTGGCGAAAGTTTCGTTATTAATTAGAGCACTGCCAATGCTTTGAATCTTCCTTCTAGTGTCGTTGGTCTGTGCGTGTGTTCTATGGGTGGTGATGAGCTTATTTCCCTGGGGTGCCGATGGGACGATCCATAGGAATTTCCGGCTTTCTTTTGTGTGGTATATTTGGCCCAGTGTGTGGCGCGTGTAGTGTAGATTTTATGGATATTATGAGGTCGTGTTTGGCTTTCTGCGTTGTGTGGTGCGTAGAAGTAATGGTGTTGTCTACCTAGATGCCGTAGTCTCGGGTGTGTTGATGCTGGTGCCGGTGGGATTGCTATATATGCACTGGTCTGCTTGATGTTGTCACTATGCACATTTTTTCTATATATATATATATATATATATATATATATATATATATGTATATATATGTGTGTGTGTATACATGCGTGTATTGTTTATATATCACTGGTTGTAGTCACTTTGTTTTCACTGTGTGTGCTGCGTGTTCTGCCCGATTCGTGTGCGCTGTAGTGAGTTTTGTCCTTTTTTTACTTGCTTACTGTGCCATTTATTCCCCGAGTCCAGATATTCCATAAAACACACACGATTATCCGTCAGTACAGAAAGTCTCATCTGTCGTTCTCGGAGCATGGCAGCTTTATCACGTACAAAGGGAGCCGCATCGTCGGGGCAAACTATGACAGATGTCGAGCTTAGGAAGTCATAAAAAGAATGTACATTTCGTAGCAGACCAAAGATCCGTTACGACTAGAAATCTGAAGCATTCTGCATCCAAACGTTTGTATTATTTTAGCCATATCCAGAGTGGGTGGGAGGAGGAAGTAAACATATGGCAGTGTTCCACGTAGTATTTTTTTTACATCTGATCACATTTCTTATATCACTGGTATTTCGTCTTGCCACTGGCGCTTTCCTCGTCAATCGTCTTGACAAACTGCATGTGGAATCTGAAGGATCTCTGTCCGTGCAGAGGGACATACAGTTCATGTACTTAACTAGGCCAACTTTGCTGCACAGCCCTATCGCCCTTTGGGTGCGGTATATCACCCACCCATCGCAGCAAATATTTGCTGATCGTGGAGCCTTTCGCCCCGTCGGTAGACGCATTGTATCTTTTCATACGTTTGCAACACTTTCCAAACAGACCCTCGCATGTCCCACCCTGGCATATCTTGCGACCATTCTGTGTGACCTTGAATCACCAGAGTGTAAGGCAATGCGTTTGGGCTTACGTTATCACCGAGATTCTGCCAAACTTCTGTCCACTTGTATGGACCATATGCTGGTATATACAGACCGGTCCTGTTTCAAGGCCTGACTGATTGTGCGTGCGTTCATCTTGATGGCCAGACCTTTTCATACCATGGTATTAGTTACCACAACGTCTGTACCACGGGCGACCAACCTTTTTATGCCAAAGGGCCACGCGCGTTATTGTAGCCTGTTTCGCGGGCCGCACGCGGAAAAATAACAATCAGTGGTATACCTAACCGCCTAAATTAGTGTACAGTTTTTATAGTGTAAATACAATTTACAACTGTGGCCGGGGGCTAGAGACCGTTGATCTATACGGTCGTGCACTGTACTACCTACCGACCCCTTATGTTTATACTTTGTGAGCCGCCTTTGCCCAGGCATACAGTGGGCAATGAATTGTGGGCTCTTGTGTCCTTGTTAAGCTCCACAAGGAGGGAGGAAGTCATGTTCGCACAGCTTGGGATCTTTTATACTTGACACACAGACATCTGTTGCATGGGGCAGCACTTAAGAAAGATAACACTATAATCCCTAAGGTACTGCTTGCCATGTTCTCACAGAATGATAATTATGGAAATGAAGAACTTCATACATTTCATCTCCAGGACATGTTGTGTGACACCACAACCACTGCTCCCTGCATTGCGTCGTCTGTCTTTACGTTCATTGCCAGTTTTGGGCTTGCCAGTTGATATGAATTTTGTTGTTTTAATTGCCACACAACAGAAATATCTTTGCTGGTATTTTACATGTATCATTCTGAGGAAAGTGGTAACAGGTGCCTAAATGGCCTGGTACTCTATTATTTCATTTAGCATATGGCTGCTTTGTATATATATGGACAGTGGTGTGTCTCAGATTGTTTGTGGTGTGGTGACTGCTGGTTTTTTAAAGAAACTGGTCTACCCCAAGCCTTATGATACACATACTGAATACACTGAGGTAAAGCACAATGAAATTAATTTCAGTGGATTAAAGTGAAGTTTTTTTTGTGACTTTTTGATTTATGATCACAACTTCAATAACATTTTTTGGTTCTCTCTGTGAACCATTATTCTACAGATGATTTTATAAATACATTGTACCAGTATTGTTTGTAAAATACAGAACAATGACGTGCCCAAAACAATAGTCATGTTTATTTTCTGGATTTGATTATATGCAGTATTTTTGTAAACAAAAAAAGTGCCAACACTCACTCCTTGACAGACAAAAAAAAAAGGGCTTCTGTAGTCAGTCCTTGACTGCAGGTAGAGCCTAAAATGACCCTTAACTACATATTTAAAAAGAGACAAAGAGAAAGGTTTGTGGATGATGATGTTTCATACTGTAATAATATTACTGGAATAAAAAACATGAGATATATTTTCTTCCTGAGTCCTGAAATTATATTATTTATCTAATATGTCACTGTAAATAAAGGTGTTGGTATATTGCGCTGTTTTGTACCATCACATAAGAAGAACTGATTGTATGTAGGTAGGCAACAGGCTACTCTGTCTCATGCTCTTGACATCCCTCATAGTAGTAAGTTTATTCATTTATCTTATATAATCTTATTTCTTTAACTTATATTTATTCTTTTGATACCCTCATCTCTAGAAGAGACTTCGTACATGTTGATTTTGTACCTTTCTTGTCAGGAGACTGGATGAAACCACTTTTCAGGTTAGACAGTATAAACATATGTTGATGAGTATAAAGGATTGAATAAATGTGTAAACATTATGCCTGTAAAGGTAATGTTTGAGCAACATATGGGATGTGGTTCCACTGATTTCTGTCCTAAGTATTAGATGGAGTAGAATGGTCTAATACATCCTATGGCCACTTTCCAGTATTGCATGGAAATCAGGCAGATGTGTTTGTGTGCACCTGCAGGTACATTTATGCATGCATACATGTGTTCTCACACGTGTGTGTGTGTGTGCACGTAATTTTGTTTTAACGCTGAACTAATGAACAAGTTTTTATGCACAGAATGCTTGGCAACACAGATACAATGTTGCCAAGAATGTAAGGTCTAAACATTGACCTTTGATTTTTTTTTTTTTTGACAGTTTTCTGTGTCAGTTTATTCATTGTATCTTGAAGCTACCAGATCAGTTAATGTCAGTGCTCTTTATGTATATGTAGTGGATTAAGCATGAGAGGGTATTAAACACTCGTGAGAGGATATGTTTAAATTTAACTATATTAAATAAGGAAAAGTTTAAATTATATCATTATGTAAACCAAACTCATACATAACACTGGAAATAACAATGAAATCTTATGGGCCATTGAGGGCAATAAAAACCATTAAATCCCTTTGCCTTGAGCTTTCTTTTTTTGCAATAAAAAAGTATTGGCACAGAATACAGTTCATTTCAAGAATATGATTATTGCCAACCAGAATATCCTTCCTGCCTGAGTGATGTGTGTCACTCCTTAGCATTAGGGTTACTGATGTAAATCATATTTTTTCTTCTCTTCTTGAAATCTCGGGCTAGATTATCTTCACGTTTCTTGAGCACACTGAATGCCTCAGAATCTGAAATTTAAAAATAATAAAAGAAGTGTAATTAAAACAAGAGAAGTGTTAACTTCCAGGTGGATCAGCCTCTCTGAATTTCTGGAAGCTCTAATGGTTCTGAACCATGGATTCTGTGAACCAGGCTTGTGATCCAAAGTTGGATTGCTGGGCACATATAATGAGCCATAACTCCTGAAATAACCACCTGAACTTTGTGGTTTAAGTGGGGTGTGAATAAGTGCTGGTACCATTTGTGTCCAAGGCCAATACAATTTGTGATTTTTGGTCATGTACAAAAAATTTTTAGAACCACTGGTTGAACTTTAAGAAGGTGATATTCCTTTCATCAGACACCTTTGAGTTTTGATCTCCTCATCAAACCAGCTTTTATCAAAATTCATTATGTTGTCCTGTAGATGAGACATTCAGGGAGATGTTATCTCCCTGATGTACATACATACATATATAACAGGACATGGGAAACTAAGGTCATACCTTCACAGATTTGGACTAATAGATAACCCGAAGTGCCTGTGTGAAGAAGAAGAAGAAACTATGAATCACTTAATATTTCACTATAAGATATTACATAATCAAAGGAACGAAATGATAAAACAAATAAAAAACACTTGTGACAATTGGCCTACAACGAATGAAACGCTAGTTAACGATTATTTACCAATTTTTTCAAAATTTGTCAAATCCATAGATTTTCAGACCTGCAGTGACACGTTACTATAAAAGATAGACAGATCTCAGAGAATGTATATTAATAATTTCAATCACAAGTTTAGAAGTCAAAATATTATTATTGACATCATAATGAATCTTTAGTATAGTTTTTTTTTATAATTATTAAATGTATAAGTTTATGGTAAAACTAATGCTTAAGTAATGCAAAACATGTAGTATTACTATGTAATTGGGCATGCTGTAATACCAATAAATAAATAAAAAAAATAAAATACGTGCATACAGACATACATACACACACATATATTTTTCAAAAAATCCAGTCCTTGTTATAGGACAGCTGAATATGAAACGTTTCAACACAGGACAGCACATACACACAAAGAATAGTAAACATGAACAACATACAAGAACAGATACAAAAATAAATAATATGACACAGAACAGAGAACATTAATAAGCAATTATGAAGCAGCTGTAACATAAGCTGGTAGGTATTTGAAGAATTAAGTTATGAGGAACATAAAAATTATCAGATGTGCTAGATAAGGTATAGACCATACATAAATTAAAATTAGAGTTAATTATAACAAGTAGGATAAAGATACAATTCAGTCACACAAAACTAACTCTTAAAGGAGCTTAAAATGTAAAGGCATAGAAAAACTATCATAGTGATTCACCATCAATAATGATAGTACCGTTATTAACGTTGAGAAGGGACAGCAGCTTGACTGCTAGATAAAAACTCATCAACAGAATAAAAGACATGAGTAATAAGATACTTTCTCAATGCTACCATAAATCTTGGAGTCTCATTATTTAATTCGAGAATACGAGGTAGTTTATTAAATATTTTAATGCTGGAATAAAAGACACCTCTTTGTATACATGAAAGAGTTACAACAGGTCTATATAATTGATGTTTGGTTCTAGTATTTACTCCATGAACAGCAGTGCTAGTCAGAAAGTTATCAAAATTGTTTATTACAAACATCAGTAAAGAAAACATATTCACAAGGAGTGGGTAATATATCTAGTTTCTTAAACAACCCTTTGCAAGAGCGTCTCGAATCTATTCATATCATTATTCTTATGACCCTCTTCTGGAGTAAAAATACCCTATTTGCATTGGTTGAATTTCCCCAGAATATAATACCATACTTTATTAATGAGTGGAATTATGCAAAGTAGGTGGACTTAATAGCATCCCTACGTAATACGTGGGATAATTTTCTAACAAAAAAGCAGGCAGTCCTGAACTTACGAAGTAGTAAGTCTGAAATTTCCACATGAAGTGATTATCAATATGCAGACCTAAAAACTTTATATTGTCTAGTTTGGTTAGTGTTTGGTCAGAATACGCTAAATTCATTGGGTCTGTACTAATTTACTAGGAGTAAATCTAACAACATTAGTTCGTTCTACATTCAATGTGAGATGATTAGCCCTCAACAATTTAGAAATATGTAACAATACTGAATTTAACATTTTTTTTTTTAATTCATCATAATTACCATGACAGACCAAGGTACTGGTGTCACCAGCATACATAATTACCTCAACAATGGTATTAATTTTTCAGGAGAAATCATTAATGTATATATTCAAAAGGAGTGAACCAAGGACAGAGCCCTGAGGAACCCCATGCTTGACAATTTCCCAGTTTGAGCGGAAGTTGTGTGTCTTAGAAGATTTCAATAATCTGTTTTCTATTTACTAGTTCTATTTTCTTTTTACTAAGTAAGATTTAAAGCAGTCTAGGATTTTTCCCGAGGATGCCATAATATTCCAATGTGTACAGCAAGAGCTCATGATTTACACTGTCAACTGCCTGTGCTAAGTCACAAACAACACCAGATACATTATCTTATTCCATGCATTGAGGATAGAATTAGTCAGTTTAAAGGAAGCATCTGTTGATAGACCTTGCTGAAACCTATACTGTTGAGGAACCTATATCTGGTAAGCCTGGAAATGCTGATTTAACCTTTGAAATGTAACTGTATGGTGTGTATAAAAAAACATATCATGAACAATTATTGTGCTCATACAGTAATGTAAATATGGGTCCTGCACATAATTTGTATGAGAGTTTATAATTAGATTGTTGCAGCTGGATTTGCAGCTATTGCCTCTTTGCATTCAGTCTGTGGATCACATTTTACTTAGTCTCATTACTGACTGATTAAGTACAGTATGTCTTTCATTCACTTACAGAGGATGTAATCCCTTTTACGTTACAAATACCATGCACTTCCATTTATTGAAGTAGTTACTTTTAGTTTGACAAATGGTATCAGCCATTAGATGGTTTCAGTATGTAAATATTTCCACACATGACAGGATGTCAGTGTCTTACAGATGCTGTTAATCACCTGATTACTTCAGCAAGTACATGCTTTCATGTATAAGAGATTTTCCATTGAGCCTCTTGCAGTAGTAACATAAATGTTTTATGAATTTGACGTTCAGGTGACTGTGCATTGTGAAAAATTCTTATAATAAAACCAACTAGATGCACTAATTTCTCAAATATATTTTTGGAATAAAACTCTACATGTTTTGGACGGTTCCTCTGTCCATCATCAGGAGTTTTTCACTGTACACACAGCAATAGTATATGTCACACAGGTTACAGTTACAGCTTGCGAGCAGGATCAGGACAGAACCAGTTCCGTCCTGATACTGCTCACAAGCTGTCAGCATACCTGTATGACATATACCATTGCTGTGTGTACAGTGAAAAATTCCTGATAATGGATAGAGAAACTGTCCGAAACATGTAGAGTTTTATTCCAAAAATAAATTTGAGAAATTAGTGCATCTAGTTGGTTTTATTATAAGAATATTTTATGAAATTATGAATTATGTCAATGCCATACCACACCTTGAGTCATATGAGATGTGACAGATAAGGTATGTGCTGAATAAGTTCATGCAACCAAACAAATACTGCAATTACAAAAATAAAAATTCAGATGTGGAGGAGGCAAAAGTAAGAGTACCCAGATCATCTGGACGGTTCAGCTTCAAATGCAACTGTTCCATGTTCTCAAGCTTTACTCTTGAGTTGGTATTATTGGTGATATCAGCAAAGGAGAGAAATCCTTCAGCAAGAAATTTATCTGCTCCCAACAAGCATTTGTCTCGTACTGTAAACCTTACAAGTCCGTCTTTCACTTCCTTCTGTTGTGATGACAGTTCTCTGGAAAGAGGGTAGACATTTATAACACAGTTATTGCAACTGTTCTCCTTTTCCATAATGTACAAATAACCAACAAATGCACTTAAATGTTTGTGATGTATTTTATTCAAAATGTTCTCACCAACACATTAAAGCTGCTATTATGGCCATCTTCAGGATGCTGTTATTAGTACAACAATACAAAGGTACAAATGTGGTCAGCTGTGTCACCATCACTCCATAACAATTACATTTATAATTTCAGTTAAAATTGTGTATGTAATATAAATGTAGGTTAAAAAGTTCCCATTTTAAGCTATATTTATATTACATACATAATATGAACTGAAATTATAATTTTAATTGTTATTGAGTGATGGTGACATAGCGAATCACATTTTTACCTTTGTAGTGTTGTAATATTGACATCACCCTGAAGATGGCTGTAATAGTGGCTGAAATATGTTGGTGAGAATACTGTGAATAAAATACATCATGGACATTGTATTGCATATATTGGTTATTTGTATATTATGGGTCTGATTAATGTACAGACAATGGAGCATATTCTCCTTTTATTATATGAGTTTGATATATCATATCATACCATATAATTAATTTTCATTCTGTGGATCCATACATGATTACAAAATCCATATGGATATGGAAATGGTCATATTTTCGTAAGAAGTCTAGTAATGTAGTCAATATACAGGAGTACAATAATTTTAGTTACTAGGTTGAGTACAATATTTGAGGTTTTAACATAACACAAATAGGTTATTTGGTGGTGCTGTACCAGCTTCAGAAGTTATGCTCAGTCAAAAGATATGAGAGTATGGATTTTTGGAATAAAGTGGGGAGGGAGGAATTTGTGTGATCTGTTTTGAAGGTACCGAATGTTGTGGTCAAGTGAGTAGAATTCCTATGTCATATATGGAAGGCCTGGGTTCAGGTTTCAGCCCAGAAACCAGCTATCCTGTCTGATGTCTTCTGTGGTTTTTCCCCCAGAAAAATGACTATATTGTATCTAAAATTGGGTCATGATTCTTTCCATATCCTCATTATTTCATTATTCACTAATTGCCCAATAATTTGACACCACATAATTTGAGCTACTGACAGTGTCACTAAATAAATAAGTAAATGAATACACATCTTAAGTTTCTATACTTGTTTACTAAGTTGGAATTTTCAAGAAAAGCAACAAATTATTTGCACTCAAGCAGGATTGATTACTGTAACTCCAGCTTGTATTTTGTACTGTGTTCAACATTCTGAAGTTCTTCTGAGGACATAGCTAGTGGAAGTAATTTGAACCTACACAGTCTGCTTAAGGAGTGTCAAACTACCCTCTTACAGGCTACTACTGAAAACTAAAATAAATATAAGAATATTTCTTACATTTCAAATGTCTCATCAAATAGGGGGTATATACTCTTCCTGTGTGTCTTTGTCACACGTTTTGTGGCTCCTGAGAACTTCTCTTCAGGCAGCAGAGAGATCTTTACGTACGGATTACAAGAATCTGCAATTAAATAGAGAACACAGGTTTGTTATGCTTCATAGAAAAATACTCCTAATTTGCAACCTTCAAAGTTAATTCATAGGTACTGAATATGACATTGACTTCTCACTTTTGCCTCTTAATGGCTGAAGATTTCTTGCATTCAGTATCTCTAGCCTTAGCACATTTTCATCAAATTGGATTCGAACTGTGAGAAGTCCAAATCTTGCCACCTCCATTGTTTTCTGCTCTTCTTTTCGCTCCAAGTAATACTGGTGAATAAGTTCTCTTGTTTCCATCCCATGCAAAAGCAGCATATGATCAACCTTCCTCAGCACAGCAGAGTCAGAAACAACATCCTCATTGCCCTGCTTGAAGAAATCTACTATAGTCTGAAGGATTTCATGTTGTTTCTTATAGAATGTAGGGTCTCTGTGAAGCTAGAAGCAAAATTCGCTATTTAATACAGATACAACATAGCTAACACCACCAATAAGATTGTAACAGTATTTAAATGGGTGCAGACTCAGAACTTGGGAAAAACCCTGATACCAGTGTCTTCATTACAAATGCAACAGACATGCATCATGACAGTAACAAAATACATGTTATGGACAACAATGTTACAAAAATAAATCCAAGAAAAGACTGCAAAAATCATCCACTAAATGGAAATATAACTAAGTATAATAAAATGTTAAGTTCAAGTGTTAGAGTTTGTATGGTTGATATAAAATGTAAAACAACTGCCACAAAATGAAATAAATAAGCAAAACTAGAACAAGTGAAAAGACGATATTTTTGCAAGCAGACATGCATGTCAAACTCTAGGCTGAACATAGGACCATGGTGACTACTAGAAGTAGGCATTTGTAAAAATATGTTTTAGCTAAATAATCATGTATAACTCTATAAAGCTTATTAGGTAATATTATTAAATATAAAATCTCAGCAGGAAGTGTATGTGATTAATGTGTCCTTGACAATGGTCTTAGGATTGAAACATGTCAGGAAGAAATAATCGTTGTCAAAATTATTTGATATATTTTAGGTGGTATATATATTGAAAAATATGTAAAGATAGTCACAACAGAGAGCTGGAAATGCTGGTGTAAGCAAGACATTCTGTACTAGAACACATAAAGTGTGCTTTTCCTATGAGATCTGCATTTTTCTGGGATGGGACTGATAGGTTATCCCAAAACATCGGTAACCAGCTACCAATCTATGCTGCATAGAAAACTGGAAGTGCACAGATCTCATTTACACTGTAGTGGAAGCCTGAAATCAGGCCTGCTTTTCCTTACATCAAAAGAGTCCTGGATATCATCAGTATTAATTAGAATACATGTCTACCTTTTTTTTTCTAAGGCAGATTTTTATGGAATTTCTTAACCTTTTGGAGACAGACTTAACCCTTTAAGTGCCGAGTTAAATCCCATCTGCCATTTGGTGGCATTACTAAGAGTTCACCCTATTCTCTATGTTAGCAGGATAAGGGTTAAAAGCCAATTGTATCTTGATGGTCTGGGTTTTTCTAGCTTAGTGTGGACTTTTAAATTAAATATAACATGCTAAGCCATGTGCTGGCACGTTATAGAGAAACAGCATATATTCTCATAGGGCAATGAAGTTTAATGAGAACCTCATTTGTGGCCAATATTTGATTATGGTGATTCAAAGAGAAAACTCGCTGATGGTAGTTTGTGTTTTTCCTGTCTCCTAACAGTGCTGCCACAATTGAGATTTGAGTTTTCTCCAGGTGGGATAAGAATTGTGTCTATACAGACAGTCACTGTATCCTAACAGTAGCACTTGTTTGGATTTTTCCTGAGCAGACACACAAAGTTAGCCTAGTCACCTCCAATTGCAAAAGTGTGTGTGTTTTGTGCTTTTTAGTTATAACTAATTTTACAAATTAAAAAAAAAACACAGCATTAAGGCAAGCTCTAACAGCACAATGTCCATGCCAAGTTCCCTGAAATTCTGTCAAGTTACAAACATTAAAATCACACACACACACACACACACACACACACACACACACAGACACATACACACATACACACAAGCACATGCAGAAAGTACAGTAATCTCATAGGCTTACTATTTTCTTTTCAGGGCAGAAAGTGTGGCCCTTTTGAAACATGATCTGCAGATGTGAAGTCTGTCATTGAAAGAGTCATTTCCAGCATCTCTGCAAGTTGGTGAGTTAATGCAATATACATATTAGATTTACTAATATACAGAATTCTGTAGTTACTGCAATTATGTGCTATCCACAACAATTCTTACTTTCACACTATTTTCCATAAATGAACACACGCTGTCTGACACATTTCTCCAAATTTTATTGAGAATGTGTCTGAAATTGTCAGAGCTGAGATGTGCGCTTAGCACACATAAAGTATCATCCAAATACTTCATCAGCTCATCCACATTGTTCTGCTCCTTATTAAGTTGCATCATTAATCTGTTGATAGTGGGCATCATCTGCAATATAGAAACTTGTTTCATGAGTGACAGAAGAGCCAATACTAGAAACAGGTTAAAAATGTTAGTATAGCTCATTATTGCCGACTAGAATCCCAGTAGGGCCAGTGTCTTTTGTCAGGAAACAAATTACAGGAGAAAAAATTTTGATCAAGGAAATCAGCAGAAGTTATATGTTTGTAGTATAAGTGAATTCTGAATTTAATATTACTGCTAAGAGAAACCAGGTAACAGGCCATACATTATACCAAAAAACTTTTTTACTGAAAGAACTGAATCCCTCACCTCTGCACTCCATAAAGAAGGGAGATTAACAAGCATACAACAAAAAATTAATTTATCACTGATGGTCAGAATGCTTCTGATCTTTGCAAAATATTATGTCATTAGCTGGTTGCATTTAAGTAGCAGCCTGAGGAAGATCATTTAATCACATCAAGTGTGAGTCTGGTTCCATATTTATGTTTCTTATACTTAGCTTATTGAAAGTGACCTCTCAGAAGTAATACTGTGTTGGCCTGAATATATAATAAGAATGTTTTTATAATTCATTGTTTGAAATATAAGGGTCTCTTATTGTTACATAAACCCTAATACATTTTGTGTAGGAATTTTTCTTAAAACTGAAAACTGTGAAGAGGTTAGTCTTATACACCATATTTAGGTAAATACCTTGTATTTATCCAGAAAGTGACACTTAGTTGAACAAAGAAAAACATAATTACAGGTTGTACCCACAAAAATAATATTTTCTGACAAGCATTCCACATTGACAGTTTCCTTCACTTCTGTAACAAATGGCCGAAGGATACTGAACTCCGAGAAAATAATTCTGTTGAAATTAAAAATGCATTATAACACTTGTGGAATAGAGCTTAGTGAAATGAATTAGTGTTCAGCCACACAACATCAGAAGGCAGGGCACATATTGTCATAAGTAGAGTTCATAAAAAAATTCATGCCTGTGAAGATATGCCATCATGGTGTAGACCAGAACAAACACCCTGACCTCCCCTGCCCTTTTGTTAAATACCTTTACCGTATCCTGGGATTTGACATATTGCATTCCTAAAAATTTATCAGCATTTCAGAGGAACCTGCTGTCAAACTCATGCTCTGGTTGTAGCAAATAGCCATAGTACTCAGGCTCATTTGTACAGTGCAATTAGTGATGCTTTAGTTGTAAAATTATCGGGATTGCAATGGCTACACATTTATATCAGATAAGGAAAACAAGTAGTGCATGTGAAATTTCGGCAAGTTATGTATGCTTTTAGAGAACCAAACAAAGGAGGTTGATAGATAATATTAGTGTACATCTTGAGAATGTAAAGTGGATTGAACTGATGATGAATATATTTATTATTATTAACATTAGATAATCTTTCACAAATCTATTACCAGAGGGTTACTTAAGCCCCTATAAAAATGGGGTTTGCTTTGTTTTTTAAAAGCAGTGACTGACTGCTGAGTGTTGGTAACAATGTTCATAAACCCTTATTTTTATTCACTGTTCTAAACTATAATGTGTAAGAGGCAGTTATGTTAGAAAGGGTCTGAAAGCATCCATATATAGTGGATTTGTTTAGTATGGCAGAAAGCCAAGCCCTGTGCATCCAAGATACTAACCTTTCCTGCAGCTCTGTCCAGCATCTCCCATATCTTTCTGCAGACAATACTGTTACCATTGTCAAGTATCGTTTGTATTGTTTGCCTGCAATTTTCTGCAGAATTGCAGTCTCCTGCATGGACAAGAGAAGTAACAATGGCCTCCAGTCCAAAGTCAGTAACAGTGGTCTGTACAGATTGTTGGACGAAGATAACATTTCTAACTGCTACACACCACTGAAAAATATTGAAAATTTGACCATCAATGCTTGACTGGCACAGCTTTAGGAGGAACACTTTTAAGTACCAGCCCATCCACCATCACAATAGTATGCATTATCAGAATTTTTTAAGTGTATTATTTATCATCATCATCAATTCTTAATTATATACAGCATTAGTGATAAATGGATGAGTGAGTGTGAAGTACTTGTCACTGACAGTCATAAACAAAAACGAAATGGCACATAGGAAAACCTGTTTTACTTACACTTTGCCCACCACAAATGTGGCGTGGGATCAAACCCAGGCCTTTGGTGAGAGGCCAGCAACTAACTGCCTGAACCATAACATGGCTGCATTATGAGAAGTAGGTTAGAAAAGCAACACATATAAATGTGTCTGGCAACCAGTAGCTATTCTATTCTAGACACAATACAACTGAGTTGACTGAAGACAGAACGGGTATTTACAGATGAGGCATAAAGGTAAAGGTATAGCAATACCTGTAAAGGCCTGGACAGGTCCTGAGGATTCCAGGAGGATGAAGCTCTCACATTTCATGGCAAACGGCACATGAAGGTGGTGAGGTTGTCAACCCGATGCACCGACCACTCTTACCCCCTCAAGAAATATTCCTCATACTCATTTTTGTTAGAGGCTTGTTTGTAGGTGTTACAAAATTCGCTAGTAGTAGTGCAGAAATGGTTCATAGTATGTGGATATTGCTGTTTCATAGGCTTTTACAGTGGTTCTGGAATTATTTATTATTAATTCCAGAACAGTTGTAAAAACCTATTAATTCCAGAACCACTGTAAAAACCTGTGAAAATAAACCTTCATATCTCATGGACTAGTTCTGCACTACTACAAATGAATTTTATAATATCTGCAAACATTTTAGGCACAAATTTTAATGTATTTAATAATCCATCTATGTTTTTATATAGGCTTTATTGATGTTCAGTAACTCCCTGAAGATGGTTAAGATAGATCAAAACATGTCAGTTATGACAAATTGTGTGTAAAAAGAAAGTTTAAAATTAGTGCATTTGTTGGTTTTATTGTGTGAACTTGAAAAACTATGATATCCACAAGATAATGTTTTAAAGTGACAGAAACTCACAGGTCAGAGTGGTGAGATACTGAAAACGTGCAGATTTATTATGATCATTTCTGAGGTGATTACTGACAAGATGACAGTTTTCCAGGCTATAAAGCCATGTAATTTTGAAGATGGTACCTGATTACATTAGTTCACATTCAAAGAGACTCTTAATGTTGATTCATAATGTTTATTTACCTCTCTCTTGATTTTAAAATTATTTTCTTCAGAACTCCCAGTTTCACACATTGTTTCCACTTTCTCACTAATTTTATCAGCGTAGAAAGCTACACAGTTACAAATATCCTGAAACAGATGAACATAATTCCAGTTATGTACAGTGCTGAGTTATTACGTTTACTTATGTCGATGCCACGTGTAAATAAACTTTTATCTAGCAAGGCAGTTAGAATCAAAAACTTCTTACTTATCACATATTAATCTTAGTACTACTTCATTTACATGGATGCCATATGAAAGTTCAGATTCAGGCAGTGTGTGGTAAAATTATTTTGATTGGATGTGTGATAGCTAATATTTATCATTCCTGCATATATAAATCATATGCATTTTATAATATTCACTTTAAAACTTATAGACTGTTCTTGTATTTGGTGGGAGCCAGGATACTGTAGTCAGTGTCATGGCCAGGCTACAGGCTGGATGATATGAGGTTTAAATCCTGGCAGAGCAAGAGAATGGTCTCTTCTCCGAATTGTCCAGACTGCCTCTGGCGCCCACCCAGGATCTTACTCAATGTGTAGTTCCCAGAGTTGCATTAGCTGGGGCATAATATTGGCATTCACTTCCATCTAGTGCCAAGGGTAAGAACATGTAGAACTATACATCTACTCCCACTACATGGCTTCATGGTGTGGACAGGGAAAAACTATGCCTTTATCTTTTATATATTTGGCACAGTAGTTTCACATGTATGTGATATCTGAGGTTCTCATGGCAGTGACTGTGAAGATTACTATATTATGGAAAGTAACTTCATGTAACCCACTAAAGAGTTGCAGAAGTTATGGCTGTACCTACTTCTTTCATTTTTGGGGTAGAAGATGGGGCTGGCAGTTTCCCGTCAAAATATCAGTAAATTTCCTTCAGACTGCACAGTGTCATTTCCATTTCACACATCCCCCACATGATATTTATCATTGGATATGAAATGTGCCATCCATTCCCTCTTAAGAGCTGAATATGTGATACGAATACAGAAGTGAGAATTTTAATGAAGCGGTGTGTGATCATTTTTACTCTGTTACCTTTCATAGTAAACATGAGGTTAGAATACCTACATGTAAAGACCTGTTTGTCTCTCACTGACATATTTTGAGTCAACTGATAATTGTCATGAAACTACCTTTTGGATAGCTTAGGAAGAATCATTGTTTGATCCCTGTTAGGGACAAGAGATTCTTCTCCACAGCATCTAGACTAGCTCTGGGGCCCTCCTAACTTCCTATTCAATGGATACAAGGGGTAAAGTGGCAAGAACACGAAGTTGACCACTTGCCTCCATCTAGCACCAAGGTTAAAAATGAGTGGAACCATACCTTTACTTTCTTGTGTACCTTCCTGGTGTGTACAGGGACAACTTGAATTATGCCTTTGTGGTGTCAGCAGCCACACCAGTTTTAAACTTACAATACAGAGCTGAGAATTGTGTAAACATTTGAACTGCAACAAACACTAGTGTTCTTAATTATACTCTTGAAGTTTTGTATGGCAGACTGTTTTTAGATAACCATATACAAAAGCAGGCAATTAAATTATGGAAATGTGGCTAAACAGATGATCAAAATACTCTTATGCTTACCTTCATTACCAATGTTAAAAATATTCCTTAGATATTATGAGTATGCAAATGCACCATAAGTTGTCATTCTATGAACATTTTCTGTCTCTTTCGTTTCATGATTATAACTGATGAACCACTGTCTTGATGTACAAAAGTTGCAGATTTGTTATAACAATTTCTTTAATTAAAATAAAAATATTGTTCTTCCTCTGTCTGTGTCACTCCCAATTCTGTTTTTATCTTGCTTCCCATACGCAGAATCTTTTATTTATTTATAAGGTGTAACGCAAATTGTTTAGTTTTCAACCTCCCCAGAAATTTAATGCGGTTTATACCAATATTTAGGAAATGATTATGTTCTAAATGCTATCAGAACAGCTGTACTTACGTCAATTATATTTGTAGCAAATGTGAAGGCAACTTCAAGATCTGGCCAGGCAAGACGTTTCCAAAATATTCTGATCTGAAATTGAAAAGAATAAATATGTACATGAATTAAAACTGCAACCACACAATTTAATGTATGTACCAGTGTTTTCTGTGTCAGAATTCTGAATTACCATACATGTTTTCAATAGAAACTTAAATATTCATATTCATATATATATATTAAAGATATGTGAAACAGTTCTTATTATTGTAGCTAAAATTCAGACGTTCATTTTGCAATATTTATGAAAAAAATTAATGTGTATAAACTACTTAATTAACCAACAAACTTCATGAAGTGGATACATTAATAAATTTTTAGTCTTCACGTAATTAAAAAAATAAAAATATATGTGTCTCACCTGTTCAAATACATTGAGTGTGTCAATTGCCGAAGAACTATACTCTTCAGTCCTGTCAACTAATGTGAATTGATCCAGATCTATAGCTTTCTTTATGCTATGATAAGCCTTATAGGAAGATATATATAGCCACTGTAGAGCTGCAGGATAAAACCAGTGGTAGAAACTATGTGAATCAGATACCTCAGAATCTTCAGGAAATAATATTTTTCCAAGCCTGTAAACATTGGCAGATAGAACAACACTTTAAAATATTTATATGTTATATTTGTGCCAATTTAGGATTTTGTTTGTTGGTATATACAATTACCCTGAAAATTGCTGTAAACTGAGGTATAGTTGGAAGAGTGAAGCACCAGTTGTCAAACTGATGTTATCACATGATCCTTCCTCCATGCCATCATTGAATTTTACTAGCTTCATAGACTTACTTGCAGTTATCACAATTGGTTCCACTAAATCGGAGAGCTAGACACACACACACAAAAAAAGAATTTATTAATTGAAAATGCAATAATGCCATATTGTTTACTTTAGTTCCTTTCAGTAGTGTGGAGGAAGTTCTTAGTTTCTTTGTTCTTTTACATCACCTAATTTTCCATTCAATATATAGAACTGTAATTTTGCCTGTTGTCTTGTATGGGTGTGAAACTTGGTCGTTGACACTACGGGAGGAAAGGAAGCTGAGGGTGTTTGAGAACAGGGTGTTGAGGAAAACATTTGGACCTAGGAGGGACAAGGTAACGGGAATGGAGGAGATTGCATAACGAGGAGCTAAATGACTTGTACTCCTCACCCAATATTGTGTGGGTGATAAAATCGAGAAGAATGAGATGGGCTGGGCATGT
>Ga0123355_10005779_pt1 | contig 18187 bp, 9 predicted proteins | sample TergutEmb28metaG_3_FD_89872 | JGI IMG/M metagenome (GOLD analysis project Ga0123355, IMG submission 89872) | Embiratermes neotenicus P1 segment gut microbial communities from Petit-Saut dam, French Guiana - Emb289 P1 | ecosystem: Host-associated > Arthropoda: Insects > Digestive system > Gut ... | reverse complement strand
GAGCATTTTCCGGTGGATATGATGCAAGGCGGAGCCGGTACTTCGGGAAATATGAATGCCAACGAGGTGATTGCAAATTTGGCGTTGAAACACATGGGTAAAAAACCCGGACAATACGAATTTTGTTCGCCAAACGATGTTGTGAATTGCTCGCAATCCACGAACGACTCATATCCTACGGCACTTCACTTTGCAATGTATCTGTACCATCAGGATTTTGTTGAGGTGTTAAAATATTTGATTGAATCTTTCGAAAAGAAAGCGAAAGAATTCAAAAATATCATCAAAATGGGCCGTACGCAATTGCAAGACGCTGTTCCGATGACATTGGGACAAGCCTTTGCAGGTTTTGCCAATCTATTGAAAAGTGAAATCCAAAATTTGGACTTTGCCGCAAACGATTTCTTGGAGTGCAACATGGGTGCAACAGCAATTGGTACAGGCATTTGTTCAGAACCAGGATACAGCGAACTTTGCATTAAAGAATTGAAAAAAATCACAGGCTGGAACGTTCATTTGGCAAAAGATTTAGTGGCCGCAACATCAGATACGTCTTGTTTTGTGGGCTATTCAGCCGCTTTGAAGCGTTTGGCTATCAAGCTTGGAAAAATCTGCAACGATTTGCGATTGATGTCGTCGGGTCCACGTTGTGGATTGAATGAAATCAACCTTCCTCCAATGCAGCCGGGTTCATCCATTATGCCGGGTAAAGTAAATCCGGTCATTCCGGAAGTTGTCAATCAAGTTTGTTTCAGAGTTATCGGAAACGATGTAACCATTACGATGGCTGCTGATGCGGCACAGTTGGAACTCAACGTAATGGAGCCGGTTATTGTGTTTTCGCTTTTTGAATCCGTTGAGTGGTTGATGAGTGGCTGCGTTACTTTGCGAGAACTTTGTATCGACGGTATCACGGCAAATGCCGAGCATTGCAAGAAAATGGTTCAAAACAGCATCGGAATTGTTACGGCTTTGAACCCGCATATCGGTTACAAAAACTCTACCGCTATTGCTAAGGAAGCCTTAGAAACCGGTGCTTCAGTGTATGATTTGATTATTGCGAAAAAGGTTTTAACCAAAGCACAAATCGATAAGATTTTGTTACCGGAGAATATGATTAAACCTACGAAGTTTAAGGTTTAAGGAATATATTGTGTAGGGGTCGAAGATTTTCGACCCCTACTTTTTTTATCTACTCATAATTTTCACCAACTGTTGCGAATTTCATTTAACCCGGACGATTTGTGTAAATTATCAGGTTTTGATTCACTCGGATAAGATCCGACGACAAATTGTTCCACGCTTTCAATTGAGCCACTGTAACACCAAATCGTCGCGCAATCGAACCCAATACATCGCCACGCCTTACGCGATAGGTAATTCTGGTAACTGTTGGTGCAACCGGGCGCTGTTCCCAAAGTTCCGGAAACGGATTTGCAAAAATCGAATCGCTGTATGCAATAAATCTAAGGATAAAATCCGCAGGAAGCCTAAGAACAAACGGATCTGTTTCGCTTGCCGGAATAATGTCTCGCCTGTATTGCGGATTATGATCACGAATGCTTTGTATAGGAATGCCTGTAAACTTGGTTATTTGTTCGAAGTGAATCCTTTGCCGGATCATAACCGTATCCATAACCTCAGGCCAATCTGTTTCCGAAACCGTGATACTGTGTTCATTGTGAAATGTCATCGCATAAGTTGCACCGATAAAAGCGGGCACAAAATTTCGTGTTTCTCTCGGTAAAAAATTGTAGATTGTCCAAAAATCACGTCTGCCCCCAGCTCTTCGAATGGCTCTATTTACAGTGCCTTGACCGCTGTTGTAGGCTGCAAGCGCCAATGTCCAACAACCAAATCGGTCATGTAACTGTCTCAAATAAAGAACTGCGGCTTCTGTCGCTTTTTCAGGGTCAAAGCGTTCGTCTAATTCATGGGTTACTCTCAATCCAAATGCTCGTCCTGTACGATACATAAACTGCCAAAGTCCTGATGCACCTACAGGCGAGACAGCACGTGGATTTAGTGCCGATTCGATAACTGCCAAGTGTTTTAATTCTTCCGGCATGCCGTGTTCGGCTAATTTTCGTTCAAAAATCGGGAAATAATATCTGGACAGCATCAGCATCGTTCGCATTTGATTTCGTCTGCGTTGGGTATAAACCTCAATAAAAGCGCGAACTCTCCGATTGTAGGGTAAGTTTATTTCTGTACTAATTTGGTTCAATCGTGCTTTAAAAATCGAATCTGCGTCATCACCAAGAGGCTCATAGTATGTGTCTTCCTCTAAAATCGGCGGCTCAAAAGCCCGGTCAAACTGTCGCAAATGCCGTGTCAAAAAACTTTCTTGAAGTTGAGGAACAACAATTTTCGATGCCTCCAATACGGGAGTTTTTGGCACATAGACACATTTTTGTTCAATCGTATCTTGAGAAAGTCCCAATGTATCTTGAGAAAATCCCAACAACGAGATCACTAAAAAAGCAACAGCAATAATAGCCTTTCGTACAATTACAGTCCTATCCACAGTATGCGAATATACGAAAAATATCTATAATATCCTTAATTATTCGCTTCTCTTTTGCGGCGGACCCGGGTTAAAGCTCCGTCTTTCCGGACGATCCGAACGACGATCACCATCTCTGCGGAAACCACCACCACCTTCTCTGCGAGGCGGACGCTCTTTACGCTCCGGCTCTACATAACCCTCAGGTTTTGGTAGAAGTACTTTGTGAGAAAGTTTCAATTTTCCGGTTCTTTTGTCGATGTCAACCAATTTAACTTCGATTGCATCACCTTCCTTTAAACCGGCTTCTTCCATAGTTTCGAAACGTTTCCAGTCAATTTCAGAAATGTGCAACAAAGCATCTTTCCCCGGCAAAATCTCAACAAATGCACCAAACGGCTGAAGAGTTTTTACCGTACCTTGATATACTTCTCCAACTTCCGGAACCTCGATAATAGCCTTGATTCTCGCAATTGCGGCATCAATAGCATCTTTATTTGCAGCCGCAACATCGATAATTCCAAATTCGCCAACTTCTTCGATAGCGATTTCCGTACCGGTTTCGCGCTGCATCGCCTGAATGACCTCGCCACCCTTTCCAATCACTGCTCCAATAAATTCTTTCGGGATCGTCATTTGTACGATACGCGGCACAAACGGGCGATAATCTTCGCGAGGCTCTGCAAGCGTTTTCTCCATTTCATCCATGATGTGGATACGTCCATCGCGAGCCTGCATAAGTGCTTTCGCTAATACTTCGTATGACAAACCGTCAACTTTGATGTCCATTTGACAAGCCGTGATTCCTTCGCGGGTTCCGCAAACTTTAAAATCCATATCACCCAAATGATCTTCATCACCCAAAATATCCGACAATACCGCGAATCTACTTGGATTCTTTTCGTCAGAAATCAGACCCATCGCAATACCGGTTACAGGTCTTTTGATTTTCACACCGGCATCCATCAATGCGAGTGATCCGGCACAAACTGTCGCCATCGAAGACGAACCGTTAGACTCCAAAATATCAGAAACTACACGAATCGTATAAGGGAAATTTTCATCACCCAAAGGCAGCATCGGCTTGAGAGCTCGCATTGCAAGATTTCCGTGTCCTACTTCTCTGCGGCCTGTACCTCGATTTGGTTTTGCTTCGCCTGTCGAAAACGGTGGGAAATTATAGTGCAATAAAAATTTATTTTTGCCTTCGATAACTGCACCATCAATGGTTTGTTCATCAAGTTTGGTTCCTAAAGTTACGGTTGTAAGCGACTGTGTTTCGCCACGTGTAAAAATCGCTGAACCGTGTACAGCAGGCAAATAAGCCACTTCCGACCAAATCGGGCGAATTTCATCCGTTTTACGACCATCCAAACGGAATTGTGTATCCAAAACCATATTTCGAACGGCTTCTTTGTGGCAGTCGTGGAAATACATATTCAGCATAAATTTCTTTTCTGCTGCTTCCTCTTCCGAAAGAGCCGCCAAAAATTGTGCTTCGATTTCTTTGGCTTTTTCGCCTCGAACGGCTTTGTTAGCGATACGTTCGTTAGCTGCATCGTAGTATTTTTGGTAACAAAAATCCCACACCTTTTTCTTTAAATCTTCATCGTGTACTTCGTGGCAATAGTCGCGTTTTTGTGTCTTCCCAACCATTTCCGCCAACTCGCGTTGAGCTTGACATTGTACTTTAATGGCTTCGTGAGCTACTTTCAACGCTTCAATCATGACTTCTTCCGACACTTCTTGCATTTCGCCTTCCACCATGTTGATGTCTTTCTCAGAAGCGGCAACGATCAAGTCTAAATCGGCGTTTTCCATTTGTTCAACCGTCGGGTTAATCACAAATTCGCCATTGATGCGGGCTACACGTACCTCCGAAATCGGTCCGTTGAACGGAATATCCGATACGGCCAACGCCGAACTCGCTGCTAACGCTGCGTATGCATCGGGCAAAACGTTTTTATCTCCCGAAATCAAATAAACCAATACTTGCGTTTCTGCGTGATAATCACTTGGAAACATCGGGCGCAATGCTCTATCGATCAACCTTGAAATCAAAATTTCGTACTCCGAAGGACGAGCCTCACGCTTGAAAAAACCGCCCGGGAATCGTCCCACTGCGGCATATTGCTCTCGATAATCCACCGAAAGCGGCATATAATCCACATTATCGGCTGCTTCTTTTTTACTTACAACTGTTGCCAACAACATGGTGTCGCCGACTTTAACAACTACCGAACCGTCGGCTTGTTTTGCTAATTTTCCTGTTTCAATCATTACTTCCCGACCGTCGGGCAGTAGAAATGTTTTTTGTGTTCCTAACATCTTCTTCTTTTTTTTATTTTCATCATAAACGAAAAAAGGCACATTTCGTAAAGTGATACGAATTAAGCGCCCCTCTTCTTTTTTTATTATCTTTCTTAAGATTACTTACGCAAGTTAAGCTCTTTCAAGATCGCACGATATCGAGTGATATCACGTTCTTTCAAATAATCGAGCAATTTACGACGTTGTCCAACCAAGCTTACCAACGAGCGCTTGGTTCTCATGTCTTTTTTGTTTTGCTTCATGTGTTGAGACAAGTGCTGAATCCTGTGTGTAAACAATGCAATTTGTCCTTCTGAAGAGCCGGTATCCGCTGTCGATTTACCGTGTTTGGTGAGAATGTCCTTCTTTACTTCTGCTGTTAAATACATAACTTTTTAACTGTTTTTTTTCTTTTTCATCATTAAATTGGGTGCAAAGATACGATTTTTTTTTGAATTGTGCAAATTTATTTTACTTCAACTTCAAAACCATCGCCGTTCGGTTCGGAACATATAATTTTAACATGGCTTTCCCATTCTCGCGATTGGTAAAATATTCTAAATTCGTATCAACACGGTTTTGTCCGCCGAATTGTGCATCATCACTGCAAAGCAAGATTTCGTAGGAGCCTTCGTCAATTTGAAAACCGTAATCCGTAAACGATTTTTCGGGATTAAAATTGAACACGAACAACAACTCGCCACGCTTGAAAATCAACGTTTGGTCGGGGATATTTTGCACAATCGCAAACGGCTGAAATGCAAAAATATTGTGTTGTCTAACAAGGTGTATCATCGCTTTGTCAAAATCGTTCAAAAAATGATATTTCAGCAATTTATTATCACTCAAACTCCACTGACGACGAGCGTAATGATAACTCCAAGCATTGCCTTCTCTTGGAAAATCAATCCATTCGGGATGCCCAAATTCGTTTCCCATAAAATTCAAATAGCCGTTTCCGGCGGTTGCCAATGAAATTAAACGAATCATTTTGTGCAAAGCAATTCCTCTATCCACCAATAAATTCGGTGTAAACACGCTCATCGACGTGTACATTTCTTTATCAAGCAATCGGAAAATAATAGTTTTATCGCCAACCATCGCTTGGTCGTGAGATTCGGCATAACTTATCGTTTTTTCGTCGGCACGTTTGTTGGTCAATTCATGATACAAATCGCCGACATGCCACTCTTCGTCAGGCTTTTCTTTGATGATTTTAATCCAGTAATCTGCCACACCCATGCTCATTCTGAAATCAAAGCCAATACCTCCATCGTTCAAAGGTGCTGCCAATCCGGGATAACCGCTGACATCTTCGGCAATCGTTGTTGCTTCGGGATTCACTTCGTGAATGACTTGATTGGCAAGAGCCAAGTAAGTGAGAGCGTCCTCATCTTGCTCACCATCGAAGTACATCGAATAATTTGTAAATGCTGTACCCATACCGTGATGCCAGTAAATCATGGAAGTTACGCCGTCGAAACGAAATCCGTCGAAACGGAATTCTTCTAGCCAATACTTCAGGTTTGAAAGTAAAAACGAAATTACTTCATTTTTTCCGTAGTCGAAACATTTCGAATCCCAAATGGGATGGTCACCACGCTCGCCTTCATAGAAAAATTGTGTCGAGATTCCGTCGAATTTCGCCAAACCTTCCAATTCATTTTTCACAGCGTGCGAATGTACAACATCTAAAATTACGGCAATACCCAATTCATGTGCGGTGTCAATCAAGGCTTTCAACTCTTCCGGCGTTCCGAATCTCGAACTTACGGCAAAAAAATTCGACACTTGATAACCGAACGATCCGTAGTACGGATGCTCTTGAACAGCCATCATTTGTATCATGTTGTAGCCCAAATCGGCGATGCGAGGCAGTACGTTTTCGCGAAATTCGTTGTAGGTTGAAATTTTTGCTTCTTCTCCGCTCATTCCGACATGAACTTCGTAAATCAGAGGATTTTCAACTTTTTTAAGCGATTGATGTTTCCATTTATAAGGCTTTGGATTCCAAATTTGTGCGGAAAAGATTTTGCTTTGTTCGTCTTGAACCACACGCCGAACATGAGTCGGTAAACGCTCGCCTGCCCCGCCGTTCCATTCGATATGCAACTTGTATAAATCACCGTGTTTTACCGCATTTTTTGGAAGCTCAATTTCCCAATTTCCGTTTTCGATACGACTTAAACGAAATTCATCTCTTCGTTGCCAATCGCAAAAGTCGCCAAGCAACCAAATGTTTTCCGCATTGGGCGCCCACTCGCGAAACACCCAGCCTGCTTTGGTTTCGTGCAAACCGTAGTATAAATATCCACTGAAACAATCGCTCAGCTTTTTCTTGCCGTGCGTAAAATCAAACGCTTTCAAAAGCGTGCGTTGCAAGCGGTTTTGAATCACGCGCTCGTAAGGTTTCAGCGATGGATCGTTTTTGATGAGGGGTAAGGTTTGCAGTTTCATGATAGCACAAAGGTAATAAAAATTTCCGAAAATTGCAAGCAGATGTCTCGACTCGGCTTCGCCTCGCTCGACATGACGGCGACTAAAGGGAAACACACGAAGTGTGTAAAGTCGAGGAATCCGCTTGCAATTGACCTTTTTTTTTCGTATCTTTGTACTCAAAAATATTAAAATCATGCTATATCTGCTCAAAAACGATGAAAGTGCGTCTGTTGATATGCAAAAAATGAACAAGGCTTTGCTTGATGACACTTATTTGCTCACACGGATGTTAATGGAGACCGTTCGGGCTGTAGAGGGCCCATTGGTTATTGAAAGAGGACAAGCCCTACACAATTACGCCGTTCAGTTTTATCGCGACAATGATGAGTCGGCTCATGCCAAAATGGAAGAACTTTTACGAAATCTATCGGATGATGAAGTAACCAAGGTTACAAGTGCTATCGGTTATTATTCGGCTTTGATTAATATCGCCGAAGATCATCACCACATGCGCCGTTGGCGTGCTCACCAAAACGCTGTGGAAGCACCTGCACGTGAAGGTAGTTTGGAAGCAAGTATCGAATTTGTGAAAAAAAATGGTTTTAGCGACAAAAATTTGAAGGATTTTTTCAACCATGCTCACATCGCTCCGGTCTTGACTGCACACCCGACAGAGGTTCAGCGTCAATCCATATTGAAAATTCTTAATGCGATTTCAACGCTACTCGAAAAGCGCGACAGTATTGCGGATATCACCACAGAAGAACGCGAGGAAATCGAAGCTGAACTTCGTGTGAAAATCCTTACACTTTGGGAGACACGTGTGCTCCGTCAATCAAAACTTACGGTTCTCCACGAGGTTAAAAATGTAATGGCATTTTTCAGTTCTACATTTTTGACCGCCGTTCCGAAATTGTACAAATCCGTGGAAAAAGCGGTCGGTGCAAATGATCTGCCTCCATTTTTGCATATCGGAAGCTGGATTGGTGGCGATAGAGACGGAAATCCGTTTGTAAACGCAGATGTAATGAATGAAGCTCTCGCCTATCAAGTGGATTTGGCTATGAATTTTTACATTTCCGAAGTAGGGCAATTATACAGCGATTTTTCGCTCACAACCGACAGAATAAGCGGTATTACGCCCGAATTAAAAAAACTTGGCGAATCATCTCCGGAAACCGACGTACACCGCGCAGACGAACCTTATCGTTTGGCTTTTTTGGCGATAAAAGATCGTTTGGAGGCAACCAAAATCGCACTTATCGACGGCAAAGAAGGCAGAAATGCCGGTGCAGATTTATACGAAACGCCCAAAAATTTTATTGCCGATCTTGAAATCATAAAAGAATCTTTGGACTGCCACGGTTCCAAGCTCTTGTCAAAGGGAAAATTAGACGATTTAATTCGTGCAGTCCGTGTGTTTGGCTGGACATTGGCACCACTTGATATCCGCCAGAATTCGGCAGTTCATGGTGCAGTTATTGCAGAACTTTTTGAGTTTGCCGCTCCCGGCACAAACTATACCGAATTGAGCGAAGAAGCTCGTGTAGAAATTTTGCTTAAAGAGCTTGAGACATCGCGTCCGTTGGTTTCTCCACACGTCAAATACAGCGACGAAACGACTAAAGAACTCGGAATTTTTCATGCCGCTCGTGCCGCTCATTTAAAATTTGGAAAAAATTGTATCCGCACATCCATCATATCGATGACAAACGAACTATCGGATATTTTGGAACTTGCCGTTTTGCTCAAAGAAGCAGGAATTTTGCGCCCTGCAGAAAACGCACTTGACCTTAACCTTGTTCCGCTATTTGAAACAATCAAGGATTTACGTGATTCATCGCAAATAATGGACAAACTTCTATCGTTGCCGGTTTATCGCAAATTGCTCGAATCTCGCAACAATGTTCAAGAAGTTATGATTGGGTATTCTGACAGTTGCAAAGACGGCGGTTATCTCACTTCGCGCTGGGAACTTTATCGTGCAGAGGCTTCTTTGGTAAAAATATTCGCAAAATATGATGTAAAAATTTGCTTTTTCCATGGTCGCGGCGGTTCGGTCGGACGCGGCGGAGGACCAAGTTATCAGGCGATTGTCGCACAACCAAGCGGAGCCGTAGAAGGCATGATCCGCTTGACGGAGCAAGGTGAAGTAATTTCAGCAAAATACGGAAATCCGGAAACCGGCAGACGAAATTTGGAAGTTATCATTGCGGCAACTTTGGCTGCGACAGCAGTACCAAAACTTTCCGAACCACCGAGCGAGGATTTTTTGAATGTGTTCGACGAACTTTCGGAATCATCGTTCAAAGCATACCGCGGCTTGGTTTATGAAACACCCGGTTTTGAGGATTATTTTTGGCAGTCAACGGTTATTTCCGAGATCGCGGGACTTAATATCGGCTCGCGTCCGGCGTCAAGAACAAAAAGCCGTAGTATCGAAACTCTACGTGCTATTCCGTGGACATTTTCGTGGTCGCAATGCCGCATAATGCTCACAAGCTGGTACGGATTAGGAACTGCGATAGACGAATTCCTTAAAAAGCACGGTCAAGCGGAAGGCATGGCGCTTCTCCAAAAAATGCACAGAGAATGGACGGTATTTTCGACTTTGCTTTCAAATGTCGATATGATCCTGACTAAGGTGAATATGGATATTGCAGAACGCTACGCCGATTTGGTAGAGGATGAAGCACTTCGCAATAAGGTTTTTTCCATGATTAAAGCAGAATACGATCGTGTTTACGATTATGTGTTAAAAATTAGAGAGCAAACAAGTTTGCTTGAACACAATCCTGTTCTCAGACGTGTGGTAGAAGATCGCAATCCGTATATCGACACGCTTAACTACGCCCAAATTGAGATGATGCGCCGTTATCGAGAGCAAACCAAAACCTGCAACCCCGAAGAAACAAACGAAGGAATCCGCAAAGGGATTCATATTTCGATAAATGGGATTGCTTCGCTTTTGCGGAATAGTGGGTAGCTTTTAGAAATTGTACGCATAACCAAGAGTAAAGGCTATGATAAAGCGATTTGAGGCCTGGGGCAGGAAACGTGCTTGCTGGACAATGCTTGCACTGAAATTGTGGTTTTTTCGATAGGTATACGTTGCTGTGGTTCGCAGGTTGAAGATGTGCATACTTGGATTTTGGCGGGATATTTCGAAATTGTAGCTGAACGAATTTCGAATTCGGATTTGATTTTGATGTACGGATGTACCTTGCGAAACAACAAAACCTATCAAGTGGCTTTGTCCATCCATCATTTGCTGAATGGTGCTGTTTATACCTATTGTGTATGTATTGTCAGAAGCAAATGTGGTGGAATAATTCAGCGATTGGCTGTAAATTCTCATGCCTTGCAATGTGCCTTCATACCTCACATCTCTTGCATCCTGAAAACTGAACATGTATGAAATGTTTTGTCTGCCGATGTTCCAATTCAACGAATAGTCTGCCGATTGCGATATTTGTGAAAAAGAAAGTGTATCCACATAGTCCAAAGGGTGGTTTTCGTTGAGTTCTGAGATTGGACGAATATTTGTGAAGGACGTGAAATTGGAATAGTTGGCAGTCATGCTGATTTGGTCGTTGGTCTGCCAATTGGTATTTATCGCCCAAACAAAGCGCAGAGCTGAAGTTTCTTTTACATTCAAAAGGTCGTTGCGCTGAACACCAAAATTTCCTCCAACACCAAAACGTGAAAACTGATAGTTGGCATTTATGGTAAAGTTTTCCATGTCGTTGTTGGAAAAGAATGTTCCGAGGGATTGATAACCCGGGTCGATACGTTCGTAAGCGACACCTATCCAACGGTAGTTGAGCCCAAGCCTAAAGGAACGATAGGATGATGTTGCAGCATTGTTCGACATCATGAACGAGGTGAGAAACGGAATAACACCTCTTGGTCTTCGAGACAAGGCTGTGTGATCGTGGTTGAATTGACTAAGGGCATAGACTGCGGAAACTCTAAGATTTGGAGTAAGTGTTCCGTTATAGGAAAATTCGGTCACCAAATTTTCTTTGGCGATAATGGCGGTCGGCTGGGCAAACTCGTCCCGTTCTATCAATCTTTCTAAAGAGTTCGGATCGTCTTTGGCTTTGAAAAAGGTAAATCCGAAAACGTGTTGGTTTAAGGTGTACGACATTTGGCTTCCGAAGCCCATCCGCCGGAAAGATGCTTCGCGGTTTGAGGCTGAGTCAGCAAGCCTTGCTCTTCTCAGTTGACCATACATGAAACTGATTCTAAAAGGTCCGTCGGGCGTGAGTTCTGCACCAAAACCATCGAATTGCTGTCCGTTGAATGTGTTTGGTGAAAAACTCATATTTGCTCTTCCAATATAGAGTTTCACCCATTTGTAAGACGGTGCAAATTCAAACCGATTGAACGGATTTAGATAACTGTAATTTACGCGCTGATTGGAATAAGAAAATGACAAAGGAACTGCAAATCCTCTGATGACGGGCGAAAGATTTCCCGAAAGCAGATAGGTGAATGGAGTTAGATTCGGCTCGTTGATGCCGAGCGAAAACACCGTTTGTGCCGACACGCCGCCCGAAATGCCGAACCATGGAGCAGACAGGAGATTTTCTACGCTTTGGGCATTGACTTTTAGTGCCGAAAACAAAAGTAATGTTATGAAAAGCGATTGTTTCATTTAGTTTTTAGAATTGTACGGTAATAGCTCTCGAAAAACTTGTGTTTTGGCTTTCAGTTTCGATTCGAATTCGATATTCGTAGGTTGTTCCTTCTTGCACGCTTGTGTCGATGTATTGTTGTTCGTTGCCTGAGAGGGTTCGGAGAACAGTGGGTGGTTGTCCTTGCTCGTTTCTGAAGATTTGTATGCGCTGGATGGGTTCGGTGCCTCTTATTGTCCAGCGTAGGGAGACTGTTCTTTGTTGTTGGTTGGCGGCAGCGAATAGTTCGGGAGGTGCGAGGTTCGGGGCACGAGGTGTGAGGTGGATTGGGTTGGAGAGATTCGAGACGTGGGTTTGGGTTTGTGACCTTGTGGTGATTTTTATGTTGCCGAAGTGTTGTAGTATGATGGTTGTGCTGTCGTGGGTTCCTGTTGTTGGAATTGTAGTCAGGATTTGCCAATCTGCTGAAACATCGGCACGGACGTGGACGTCCGCGCCAGCGTTATTATCGCTCTGTGCTTGCTCTTGTGTTTGAATTAAAATTTGGGTAGCAGTTACGTTTGGCTCTGCGGAGTTTGCCCATTTTAGGAATAGTCTGTTTTCGTCCAAACGATGGGCTGTAATCACAGGGGCTGTGGGAGCAAAAAGTATCGGACGACGGGCTTCGTAGATGGCAGAAAGTTGAGATTGGTTGCCCCGAAAATCTATTGCCATTACTCTGTAAAAAACACTCGTAGTTGTGTTCATCGAAACGGTATCAAAAAACACGGTATCTCTGATTTCGTCTGTTGTGATTTGTATAAACTCTGCTGTGGCCTGGTTGGCTCTGAATATTCTATATCCCGAAAGGTCGTCTTCGGTGTTGGCTCGCCATTGCAAATGTACCACGCCAAAACTGTCGATGGCTGCCTGCAAGCCAACAGGCGGATCGGGTGGAATGCTGTCTTCTTCCTGAAAAAGCATCGGAAACGATGGTCTTTCGCTACCATCCTGACCAAAAGCAACTACTGAAATATAGGAGGCTCTTTGCGGTTTGGGAACGGTAACACTTCTTCGCCGAGATGCGATGTTTGCGGACAAAACCTCGTCTTCACCGAAACGGTCGTGGCGGCTTCTGATTTCAAAGTGCGACACGTCTCTTTCGCTTGCCGGGTCGATAGTCCATGAAATTTCTAAACGATTCCTATTATCTACTGTTATTTCTAAAAGCTCGGGGTTGACGGTCAGCGTTCTTTGACTTCTTCCTTGCACTACATTCGAAGGTGCCGATAATTGTCCAAAAGCATCTCTTCCTCTAATGCGGTAATGATAAGTTATGTTGGGATTTCTCAACGAATCAATAAACACCATTTCGTTGGGGTTTGTACCCGGATTCTCCAACAGCAGGAAGGGACGATCGTTGACGGCTGCAAAATCCCGCCCATTTTCCGATCGTTCGATAACATAACTTGAAAAGAAATTTCTCAGCACCCGAATATCCCACGTAAGGACTACATGATGTTCAAAAAATGTTGCCCGCAAAACATCCTCCATGATGGGAACTGTTGGTTCGTCGGCAGGGCTGATGAAATAAAGCCCTCTCTCTACATTCAACACGCTATCAGGATCATTGATAAAAATGATGTAGAGATATCGTTCATTCGGCCGCACATTGGAGTCCACCAAACCCAATCCTGCAAATTGTGCCACAGCAAAATCCTGGTCGCAAGCAAAGAGCAAAAAGCCCATGCGCTGGTCACGCTCTTGCTCTCGTTGTGCGGCTTGCATAAAGGGATTAGTTGAATATGATATTTCAAAAGTTTCGCCAAAAAGAGCTTGGGCAGCAATGGCGAAATTATCATCATCAATAAATTCTTCCCATTTTTCCATAGGTTGAGGTCGGAATGGAGACCCCGGAAGTTCGATGGTTAGCGGAAATCTTTGCACGAAATTATTTATCAAAATCGTTTGCCGATGGACGGTAAACCCGTGCTTCATCGCTTGTTCCAACGCAAACATATCATCAACAGCCCAACGCAGATAGATTCTGCCGTCTTGGGCTTTTCCCGTGACGAAGATTCTGCCGTCTCTGGTTTCCTGAGCAGAGAGAGTGCCAAATGCAATGGCGATTGCGAGGGTGGTTATGAATGTTTTCATTTGGTTTGTAAAGTTCATTTAGTTTTTACGTTAAAACGGTCTAATTCTATAATTTCCATAATTCTCTTGCATCCAGTCATAAAGGCGTTTGGCATGTTCTTTAGTAAATGCTACTCTTCCTTCAACGCGTGGAAAACGGAAATTTTCTCGCTCTTCAGGTGTGAATAAATCACGTATTTCCTCATTCGCTAAATCTAGAAATATTATTTCTGCTACTCGCCTAAAATGAAAGGCATCATCTCTTCCGATAAGATCGTATGTATCGTTTCTTAATAGATGTTCTGATAAGTGTTTGAATAAAGTCTGCGTTCGAGGCATGAATCTCATTCTTTCCCTATTAAAGAAACGTCCCGAATTGTCTTCTCTCATTCTCGCAATCAATTCGGCTTCCACTCTACTCAAATAAGGCTCCACGCCCATACGTGCAAGAAGGTATCCGTAAAACTCTGGATCTTCGTTGTATACTCTTTTTAGAGGCTCTATAAAACGTTCATCATTGATAAAACTCGCCAATCTTGCATAGGCTCTGCGCCAACGAGTGTCATTTTTGAATCGCTCCCTTATCTCCTCATACCGATGTCTCAAAAGGCTATCCAGTATTTTTTCCTCGGTTCGCACTGTATCTGTTTGGGCAATCCTTTCAACATCAATCTCTCTATATCGCATACTGTACCCCAAAAACCTTTGAGTAATAGCCTCCAATTCCCATTCGGGCCACTCATCGTTTAATACTTCTAAAATGCGTAGGCGATGTGCTTCAGTGAACAACAAGCCGTTGCTTAGCAACCTGTAGTCAATATTGTCGATGCGATCTAAAGGAAATACACAGCTCAATACATGGCAGTTACTAAGGTTTATTATACTTCTAAGGCGAGAGCTGTCGAGGGCTTCAGACACCCTTTCTTGTGCTTGTTCAAGGCGTGTTCTGAAGAGTTCGGGTAGTAAATCTACTACTTGATTTGTTTGAGAAAATAAATTTCCAAAACAAATAATGGTGAAAAACAGAAATGAAAATATTTTTTTCATGATTGTATAAATTTTATCTGTCTTTGCTGTGTTAAAACGGCCTAATTTTATAGTTTCCATAATTCTCTTGCATCCAATCGTAAAGACGGCGGGCGTGTTCTTTGGTAAACTCTCTACGGACTTGAACACTTGGAAAACGGAAGAGGTCTCGCTCTTCTTGGGTATATAAATCTCGGATTTCTTCGTTGGCTAAAAGATTAAATAATACTTGTGCAACTCTCCTAAAATGAAAAGCATCATCTATTCCAAGAAGGTCATATGTGTCGTCTCTTAGCAAATGCTCTGATAGTTGTCTAAACAGAGTCTGTGTTCGTGGCATGAACCTCATTCTTTCCCAATTAAAGAAACGTCCGGAGTTAGGTTCTTGCATCTTTGCTATCAACTCAGTTTCTACTCTACTCAAATAAGGCTCAACACCCATGCGTGCGAGAACCAGTCCATAAAATTCAGGATCTTCGTGATAAACTCTTCTTAATGGCTCTACAAAGCGCTCATCGTTGATAAAACTTGCTAGTTCTGCAAAGGTTCTACGCCAACGTGTGTCGTTTTTGAGTCGCTCCCTTATTTCCTCATACCGATGCCTCAAAAGGCTATCCAGTATTCCCTCCTCGGTTCGCACTGTATCTGTTTGTGCAATCCTTTCAACATCAATCTCCCTATATCGCATACTGTATCCCAAAAACCTTTGAGTAATAGCCTCCAACTCCCATTCCGGCCATTCATCGTTTAACACTTCCAAAATGCGTAGGCGATGTTCTTCGGTGTAAATTAGCCCAATGCTGAATTTTTCATAATCTTCAAAAATATTACGAACATTCACAACACCGGTAAAAGTAAGTGGACTTTGAAGATTTATAACACCTCTTGTTCTCACAGTGTTTAGGTTTTCCGTTATACGCATTTGTCTTTGTTCTATTCTTTCCTTATTTATCTCCATGATATATTCAAATTGACTAATTCTTTGCTCTTCTGCAAAAGAATTAAATGCAAGAAACAAGAAAGGCAAAATAATGAGTATTTTTTTCATGATTGTATAAATTTTATCTGTAATTATGGGTGAAGAATATTGCGTTGAAATTTGTGAAAGAAAGCCCTAACGTCGTGACCGTGACCTCTTGGCCAGTCCATAAAGTTTTGAGTAGCACGTCTTGGGATGGCAGGATAAGTGGTAAAAATGTGCCGTAAACCTAAGTTGTGTCCAAGTTCATGGGTTGTTGTAATCAATGATTGATTAAACACAAGACTATGTCTTTCTCCAACACCAGCCAATCCGTTAGCCGTAGTTATATTTCCTCTTACTTTTTCGGAAACTATAAAAATATAATATGGAGATTGGTCGTCTATGAAATTTCCTGTAGAGTCTTGATAGGCATATCTTATATCATTCCATAGCTCTGAAGAATCTCGTGCCGTAACGTTGCTCAAAATTAGTTGGTTGCGATAGGGCGTATCGTCCGGATGCCAACTAACAAACACTTGATTAAATGAATAATTATTTAAAAAATGATTTATATCTGCTTTTCCAAGCACTGGGAATGAACTTTCGGTTGCTTTTTTGACATAGACAACACGAAAAGTCCTATCAATAGGATCTTTTGCTTCGACGTCTAATTTTCCTACTCTTTGTCGAACGTCACCCAGAACGGCATATGCTACAATATACCCTCTGCCAAAGCGCGGCACAGTTATTCCAATGTTTCTACCGATTTGAGATGCTGGTAACCGAATAGAGTTTTGTCCGTTAATCCTAATAAAGTCGGATGGAGCTCCGGATGGATCTATTGAGATCAATTCTATTTCCATCTCTGATATTGCCTCCTGCGGAAAGCCAAAGTTCATTTCCTGTGGACGTATTCTGATGTTTGCAGGAGGAGCGTTTGGTCTTATTGACATCCATGGAACATAATAGGTTATTCCGCCTATTTGCTCCCTTCTGTAAGTTGTGCCTGTTCGCAACTGCCCAAGTTGAGCATCATCAAATCCAAAGTCTCCAGTATTAGAATCCGCTTTGGCAAAAAGAACAAGCCCACCTTCAAAAAAAGTAATTCTCAGGCTGTCTATTTGACCGACTTGAAATCTTGGTTCAGAATCTGCATCTATTCTAATTGTGTAAGTGAACAAAACAGAAACGTACAGTGTTTTTGCTCTTGCGGAGGAAATTTTGAGTTTTTCTATCTCTTGTTCTTCGCCATCTACAGACCAAAAAACATCTTCAACATCAAATTGAATATTCGGTGTACTTGTTGACACACTCAATATATTTTCTCTGTCAGAGGCTAAAATATGTGCAAAATAATTACTTCTATACCTTGTCGTGTTGTCGTTAATTTGAATATAAAACTGATGATCTTGCTCTGCTAAAGCTCCCGGTCTTTCTTCTTCAATAGTTTTTCTCTCCACCGTCCCATCCCGATTCACGATGTACTCCGTCCCCGTTCCATCTACAATAATTGCCGGAAAGTCTGTAACAGTAATTTGTATTTCTTCTCCATCGGGGTCAGTTATAGTGATAACAAACGGCGGACTACTCCCATCGGTAATCGGATTTCCATCACTGTCGGTTATGATTACTTCGGTGTTATCTGCAATAATAATGGGGACTTCGATTATAGGCGGGTCGTCTGTTGGTGGTGGCTCTTGCGGTCTATCAAAATCCAAAATGCCTCCTTCGGCTCTATCAAAAACAGAAACAAAAAAACCTTGGTCTGACATAACCTGATACAGTTCATTGAACTGCACATTTTCAAATCTCTGCACAATCCAAATATCACCAAGCATAGGAACTACCCTTTGTCCGTAGCCATCAAAAACGCCATTGCCACGGGAAGCGGTAACCTCTGAAATTCTAAAAATCCGTCCATCACGACCTACTCTTGTTACATCTCCCGGCCTGAGTTGTTGCAAAGGGTTCAAATTTTCTACAACCATTACTGTAGGTTCTGCACCACACACAAACGTGGGCGGAGGGGCAGGCGGAGTACTAAACGTACGAACAGGCGTCCAATTGCTCTGCTCAAAAGCACAATAAGCCATCATTTGGTATTGATAACCTTGTTCGGGTCGAAGCTCGGTAACAAGCATCGGATTTTGGTCGCTGACTACGTAATGCCAAAAAGAACCTTCCTGGTCT
>Ga0123355_10005778_pt1 | contig 18188 bp, 17 predicted proteins | sample TergutEmb28metaG_3_FD_89872 | JGI IMG/M metagenome (GOLD analysis project Ga0123355, IMG submission 89872) | Embiratermes neotenicus P1 segment gut microbial communities from Petit-Saut dam, French Guiana - Emb289 P1 | ecosystem: Host-associated > Arthropoda: Insects > Digestive system > Gut ... | reverse complement strand
TGGGGACTCGTTGCGCTACCCACGTGACACCCCTCTATCCGCAAAAGTTGGCACTAACTTCGCCTACCGGCGGCGGCCGCTCTGTCGGTATGGTTCGCTCGCGGACTAAAGCCACGGAGTTTACTTTTTAATAACAGAGTTAGTTTGTATCTACAAGTGCCTAAGTTTCAAGTGGCAGTTACATTTTAATAATAATGAGACAGTTACTTTGTACAGAATTGTAAAATAATTAAGAGGTAATAAATTATCAATTCAAAACTGAACTGTGGCTTGTGAAGCTGACTTAAACGTTAATCTGGGTTCCGACCGAAAAGGGTGAAGAACCCGTGTTTAGTTAGGATATCACTGTCGTAACAGAAATTGGAAAATGATAAAAAAAAATATATGAATTTACTCTTCAACGGCCAGTTAGTTCGAAGTAACGATTTCAGTCGCTAACCGGACCTACCGCGAATTTCCAACTGACGAGGCCCCTACTGTGTGCCACTGCCAACTCGGCTTCGCAGACATGCGGTTTTTTCCAACGCGTTTTATCACTACCGGGAAGGAAGTTTGAAATATTCACCAGATGATAATCTTCTGGGTTCGCAGGCTGTCACTTCGGCGCCTATCTGCAAGTAATTTCGTAACGCTAAGGATGGAGGTAGCAGGTTCCTCCTAAACGTCGGTGCCGAGCTACGAACCTTACTGTAACAAAACCCAGTGGGTTATAATCTATAGAATCACAGCTAAACTTACAACCACATTTCAGCACGCCGAACTGAATTACCTCTTACACTTACAAATTCCGAATATCACTCGCCACTTTCAAATCCGCCAGAGGGTGTTCCAACTAGGTAAGACTTCTAGCTGTCGACTTGCAAGGCAAGCTGAACATCCCAGATATGTGCAGATTTCGAAGTGGATCGATCATCTGAAGCTCATCGTGCTCGTACGCCAATACTTGAACGTTAAATGGTCGCCAGTGCAATGACGAGATGAAATAGAAATTGATTATTTCTGTAGTAAAACCAACTAGATGCACCAATGTATCAAATTTATTTTATTTTAGAATGACACTCTAAATGTTTCGGAAGGTCTTTCCGTCCATCATCAGGAGTTAGACTGTACATACAGCATCAGGCATTTGTCAAACAGACAGCAGAATCTGATTAATGCGTGTTGCTGTATGTGTAGTCTTGAACTCCTGATGATGGACTGAAAGACCGTCAGAAACATGTGGAGTGTTATTCTAAAATAAATTTGATACATTGGTGCTGGTTTTATTATAGAAATAATATTACGATACACGGCCCTATGAATGTCAAATCGCAATTTATCTACGCAGAACTGGTGCCTACCCGAGGACAATAATCCTTCTGATTCAGAAGACAGTCGCCTACATTTCTGCTGCTCTATTCACCTCAGATTTTCCGACCCAAATGTGTTTTGTATGTCCCGTCCCTACCGACTTCATGAGCGCACGAATATTTGGCGGAAAGTACAAATTTGTCCTTTAAAGCAATATATAGGCACAACTTGCTGCAGCATTTAAAAAATCCTACATTTTGTCATACACATGACTTCCACAACAAAAAGCGAGTATTTTCCTAATCAACATTAATCGGCTGGAATTTATAATGGAAAAGGTGTGTGTTCTCGGTGAGGCAAATACCCAAGTCAAATGAATTTCTGTCTACAAGGGTTTAACCAGTGCACATGGCGTTACATGTAATTTCCTCTTCCATCTTATTACGTGAAATCTCGTGTACGTACAACTGTACTGTCCTCGCCATTTTCTTCACGACCAACCCATCTCACTGCACATTCTCTCCCCGCGAATGTCGTTTTAACACACACCGCTTGTACAATTGCATACCACTGCGTACATCGTCTTACTGTTGTAAACTTCTCTCGTACTAAGAGGGACAAGTGTGGCTAAATGCAGCTGAACGAGTGCAATAGACGCGCAAGTACATTACGGTCCATACTGAACATGACCAGGCAGTCGGAATGAAGCACGACCGCTTCCAGCTAATATTTTCAACTTAATAGCACCTGAACTTCAGCATCGAATACGTCATGAAACAACCAAACACAAAAAGGCGTGGAGATGTCCGCAGAGCCTTACACTTCTGGTGCGATGATTCTCCTTCCGGCCCCAGTTCAAATTCGTGCATTCCTTAAAAAAAGAGGATTCCGAACGTGCCTTTCAAAGGGCAACAAAATTCAGACTGTTGGATCTTTCAGTATCGTGCTAACATGTTTACAACCAACCACAATATATATCTCGTAAAGGTATAAATATCGCCAACGCATCAGTTACAATCGATTGCAAGTCTTCCTGGAGACGCCCGGTTATTTTTATCTAATATAAACCAAAATCACATTGCGTCAACATATTTCAGTATAAATCCCAAACACTAAATACCACGAAATTCATCCGGTGGGAGAGGCAAAGTTCTATCAGGGCAGACATTTAAAGCCAACATACGCTTTTCGCTACTGCTTTGCAAATACGCCTAAAACGACAGAATACAGGACAATACGTTGGCCAAAAACAAATTAGATACTTCAGTCTTATGACTGAAGCAGAGGGAGGCGTTGTATTTGACGGTGTCCACTGCCAAAAGTACATGGCGTCGGTGGTATATGAATGAAATATGCAATATGGATCACTGGTGGGGTGATAGTGAATGACAAAAACGTAGAAAACCCTGGCCCGGTATCTCGTATGTCCACTTCAAATCCCACACGGACTGGGAATGGACAGACCCATGTTACGGCTTTCAGTGCCGGCACAAACACTGGCTGCCCTTCTCCACTCACAAAATAACATCCTTTGAAAGCAACAATTCGTAAAAATAACACAATAACATCCAGTTCGTAAATCAAACATGGCAGTACGTCTCCATCACAAAGCCAATCAGTTAACTATAAGACGAAAATGCCTGTTTACATAGGCTGCGTAACAACATCGTGGTGAACGGGGCAAAGTCGACTTTAATTTACGGAGTCAAGTTGAAAAGATGGGGAAGATATGTCTGAATCAGTCCTTAATACACAATGGCCTATGGGCACAGAGAATTTACATTCGCTCTCTTCCTTTGTGAACGGGTACTCTCTTCTACTCTGCATCCCGTAAAACGCAAGTTTTTAATTTTTTCTGTCTTAGCACCACCCAAATAACCGTTCATAAAATTCATAAAATATTTCTATTTACTTTGCCTCCTTCAACTCGACAGCCAAAAATCTCTAACGTAAAAAAAAAAGGAAGGGCATTTTTTCCCCTTGCACCCCCCCCCCCCCAAGTTACGCCTATGCTTGTTTATTCCGAAAGCGAGACAATTACGAAGCACTGCACTCTGTGGACAAGCAGTTGGGATTCTTACAAAATCGCCATCGATTCACACGATAACTAATCCACTGCAGCAAATATAGCATCTATACGTAAACCACCTCAAGAGCTTAGTGACGTGGGGGAACTACACGTCCCCGGCATTGTGATCATTCCGTTGTTCTTCGTGTTTTTCCTCGGGCCCGTCGCACCGTATCTTCACGCCTGTTTTCGTACACTTCACCCAACTGAGGCTGAAACGTCGACGTTAAATGAACTACGACCAAATTATGTGACAAATAAAACTACTATACAATCCGAAACGGAAGGATATTAACTGAAGCGATAACTTATTGTACAAACTTGTGCCGAGGAATGACACATACCTCAGATTCTGATCTTCTACCACACTTCCAGACGGTTTGGGCGTGGCGCTACTAACTGAACCCACACAGCACTCGACGACCGACTGGACTGAATCCAGCCGTTCTCGGGGTAACCCCACCCCAACAAGAGCTAGCACACACACCGGCAACAGTGCAGTGACTCATCGGAACCTGATATTACACAGCAATGGCGCCGAGAGGTTGGTAGTACTGCTCGCTTTCAATCCATGGTCAAGGATTTCCTTCCACACAAAGAATCTTTTGCTGCGTCAAGATATCAACGTTGGCTAATTCTTCGGCCAGGAATGTCTCCTTTAAGCAGCTATTACGATCCTCTGTGGCTGTAACGTAATGGTGTATTACAGTCATCACAATTTCCCAGCAAAGCAACATACACTTGGAAAGGCGAATCTACCTTGCTTGATGGAGGTGAATGGTCAACATCACTTCCCGGAGCCTTTAACCCCTGGTTGGATCCACTGAAGAGGAGGCTGGGTTGGCCCCAGAGCCGGTCTGGACGATTTCGATAAAATTTTTTTGCCCCTGCCAGGACTGAACCCTGGACTGTCCAGCCAATAGCCTAGTCACTATACCGACTACAGTAACAAGACCACTGGAAACAACACCCGCACGCAAGCCACAAAACTGACGATAACATTTTACAGTTAGTACCGCGCGTGCTACATGTTCCGCTCATCTTACTGGTGACTTACATTATTACAGAACGTAATTTTCACATTCGTACCGTGCATCTTGATATTATCAAAGTTTTTTTATTCACCAACGAATGAACAAGTGATTATCTTAAAAACAATATTACAATTTACATTAAAATAGCTCCGACTGTCGGAGCTATTTTACTGTAAATGTTAATATTGTTTTTAAGACAATCACTTGTGCATTCGTTGGTGAATAAAAAACTTTGATAATTACAGAATGTGTTTAATAATTGAATTTTCACTGTATGTGTGGTTTACATTTTTCTTAGTTTAAAATATTTCCCTTCAAGGAGTACCAGGGGTAAAACGGCAGAGTGAAGCTGGCCACTCACCTCCACCCACTGCGACATTAAAAACGAGCGGATATATACCGCTACAGCCCCCCACCCCATACGCCGTCATGGCGCGGACTGAGGCAATATTACTTTTATCTTTAAAATATTTGCCTCTATAACGTTCCACAGAACCGTCCATCTATGACAGCGGGTCCCTCAGAGACAGACACCTGTTGTCACACCCCTGTTAAGGGCATAGAACTGCATCCGATACACACAAAAGACACTAGGGCCTGGAGGGACCCGCAGTGCTTCCGGAAAATATCCCAACACATAAATATACGTACATAAACACAAATGTCATCCATTCTCTAATAAATCACTGATTTGCCACATGCGTGAGGGAAAACAAATCGAGATGCAAAATTGGAAGGCAATCAACTATGCGATCAGATAATACCAAACGGTTAAATGTCACATCAGCGCAAATCAAATAATTTTAAATATAATAATAAAGAACAGTGTTCATTTGGAGGGGGACTCGAAGGTCCGTCGAATTTTGATGACCACCATTTTGAGAAATTTTACAGCGTTATACTGCATATGTTATCAAACCTGCTGTGCACCAAAAAGACTTCCAGAATTAGCAGAACGATAAACTAACGCGAGATTTGAGGCACTCAGCGGTGCTGCTGGAAAGTGACGTCTTCTGGAATGTTATGCCACGCTGAATGGTAAACAGTTGCTTCGCAGAGTGTAATGTCTCCATCTGCAGGGCCAAGCGGTATAAGTCACTCTTCTTGGACAGCTTGACAGTGAAGATGAATACATTAATGTCCTTCGATACATCGGTAAATATTTACATAACAAGACGCCGTCATATCCCAAAAGATCTGAATCGTACACATAAATATGTTAACACTAGTGTTTTCTGATAAGCGACTGTAACAGCACAAGGTCCAAGTTTCAGCCTGGGATGGAGCTTCAAGAATAAAAGAAGCCGGGAATTCAGCATATAAAGAAGACGGTTATCCTGCAAGACTGCTGAGGCTATATAACGAATCTGCAAGAATGCCCACTTTGGACGCGTGTCTAGTGGGAAAGCTTGTACAGAACGCCACTGGACGCTGCTGGCCACAGTCCCATTTTTAAACACGGCCAATGAGAACTGTATATGCGGATGATTATGTATAGGCCATAACACGCGCGCACACACACACACACACACACACACACACACACACACACACACACATAAAGGAGTACGGATTAACGGGGTGTATATTTTCGCTTCGTTTGAGTTACACATAAATCATATTCTTCGGCTGCATGTATAAATCCAGCCCTGGTCAGTTGTCAGCATACGTCTTTTTACCTCACGTACCTAATACTTCTCCGTTACGCAACGCAGTGGCAATTCAATAAATACTGGACAGTATGGACGCTTGTGTAGCTCAGTCGGTATAGCAACTACAGGCTGGACGGTCCGGGATCGAATCCCGGTGGGGACGAGGTTTTCCGCCCGTCCAGACCGGCCCTGGGGCCCACCCAGCCTCCTGTAAAATGCGTACCGGGTCTTTCCTTGGGGTAAAGTGCGGCCGGGGCGTGCTGCTGACCACTCACCCCCTTCTAGTGCCACAGTCATGGAAGTGTAGAGTTATACCTCTACCCACCCTCTGGGTCACACCGGCCTGTAACGGGATCACTTTACCTTAATGGACGCTTGTGGTGGCTTCAAATGGCGTAAGTCGACAATCTTCGTCGCACCAAACATTCACTGCCGCTCCTTTCCTCACATCAGCACACGTACAGATGCAAAGACTAGTATTCTCAGGGAAAAGTGCACGCCCTGTTCAGACGGGTTCTGAACTCCAAAAATCACGTCTTTCATCAGAGTCTTAGGCCTGAAACCGGATTTAATGTTCGCCATCCCGAAGTGTTTAAACACATATATAAATATACAATGATGTATCAAACACAACAAAACTTTATTATGCCATTATTATTATATTAATATTATTAATTATATTACATTATATCATACTATATCATATTATATTACATTATATTAATTATAATATAATAAATATAACATGATATAATAAAATAAATATAATATAATAATATTATAATAAAGTTCTGTTGTGTTTGACTGATACATCATTGTATATTTATATCCGAAACCGAATGTTACGCAACAGTACTGACTTCGCAATTCCAATCATTCGTGATGTCCTTGTATTTGTCCCATATGCGGCTTTTTCTCTACCTGCGAGCAATTACTGTCACATATGCCAGGTATCTAATGAGCAAAAAGACACCCATACGTACACTCTTAAGAAAAACGTGCATTAATGTGATTAAAGTGTTTGCCTGCATAAGTACTCGATTAGAATGTGCAGCTACATTATTCAACGATTTATGCTTCGAGTTCTTTATTTTACTGCACTGGCTATGCTGTAAGTTCATGGAAGCAGGCATTTCCATTATTTTGAGTTTTCTGTTGCTCGCCACCATTTTGATTTCCAGGTTTCAAGTTCGAATGTGGCTCCAGATCATTTTATTTGCCAAAAAAAAAAAAAAATCTACAGGCTTTTTCTTACTGCTTGTCTACAGCCGCGTATGGATATGGTGAAAAAGTAAATCAGTCCCGTTAAAGACCCGAGGTGCCCAGAGGGTTCCAGGAAGTTAAGGTTCCCAGATTTCGTAACAACGGCACAGGATGGTGGTAGGTTGTCAGCCTTTACCTCCAGGAAATACTCCTGGTACTCATTTCTGTCAGAGGTTGAGTCGACCCCAGCGCCATAGTGCGATCGGAAGGATTTTATGTCAATGAAATATCCACTGACACCAGCTGGGATCGAACCAGCGACTTTCCGATTTGTAGCACAGCACCTTAACCACTGTGCTACCGCGGTATATGGATATGGACTTTTGGAAAAATAACGGAAATACCTGCGTGCACTGCAGTTCTAGCCTCGCCAATGAAGTACAAAATCAGTTCTGAAACAGTGTAGCAATAAGAATGTAAATGAGCAGCTAAAAGAGTAGTTGCGTGAATACAACGGACGGAGGGGAGAAAAGGCACCCGCCATTGCCGCTAGCGCCACTTTCGTCTTCGCTTTGCTGTGGGACCTAGGCACACGCCTCGGAGATCACATCAGCAACGACCCACCTTTTTTTTAACGTCTGGCAGACAAACTGGTGTCTTTACTTGAAGATGTCTGGCTTTAAGAACTTAATACACCAAGTGTTGCTAACAGTCACGTACTGACAAACACAAGGAACTGACGGGAAGTAATTATGACGTCAGACGCACGCTTACATCATGTTCTTTTTCCGGAAAGATTTTAATCGCAAGACTTTCATTACGGCGCACATACACATAAAATGATTCACATTCACGTTTAGCCTACCTAAGTGAGTATTTAAATTTTGGCGTAACATATGAAGAGAAAAAGATAAAATTACGAAATAAACTGCATTTTGTGGAAAATAAAAGAGATCACGCAGATTTCTTAAAAATTCTTTAAATTTCCTTGCGGCCTAAATGTATAAAATCAATTTGGGGTGTTTTCCTACACATGCCCACGTTTCGAAACGGAGATACTTAAAGGATTAAACAGCGAAGAAGGTGTGATGAATCAATGGTTTCGTGAACACAACAACCCGATTCTTAACCCGCTACTGTACAAATTTTAATCCATAAAATGCCTGAAATAAATTTTCTATGGGTCAGAGGGTAAGTCCAAGTTATAGCAATGTCATGTTATGTCCCCTTGACTGTAGATTAGTGGTAATAAATGAGTAGCCATGCCACGTATCTTGAAAGGACACACTTATGGAACGAACCTTTGGTCGGCCCATGAGTCTATCAACTGTTAATTCAATTACGGAGTTGCAACAGCGACGCAACAAGTAAAGTGGAACAAACTGGTACTGCCCGACCTCCAGGCAACTAAGTTCTGTAGTTTAGGTTTGGACGTCGCAGCATAAATGGCGAGTCCGTGGACAGCATTATCGTTTTCAATATACCGGAGGAAATGTGGTACAAATTTGATTTCATTTTTATCAGAACAAGCTCTTATATGTGACGTCATCCACGGCACTGCTACAGATCGTTACTGAGAAGTAAAGCTTTTGGACTTGACTGCGTCCCCTGTTTCCGGGCGAAGCTCGCGAAGTAAACATAAAAGGCAAAACAATCTTCTTACAGGTCCGGACAGGCCCTGAGGGTTCCATGAGGTTGAGGCTCCCAGATTTCAAGACAATCGGCACATGAAGATGGTAAGGTTGTCAGCCCTACGCACCGGCCGCCTTTACCTCCCAGGAAATATTCCTGGTACTCTTTCTGTTAGATGCTGCGTCAACTCCAGGGCCATAGTGCGGCCGGGCGAAGTAAACATATAATGTTAAAAATGTCTCTATCGCTATCACTAAGTTTACTACTTGCTATTTTGTTTATAACGGGTCTAGAATCAAATTTACGCACGCTTCTAACCAGACAACACACACGAAAATACTATTGCGCTTCGAAGAATTAACTCCGGGTCATACAACACGACTGTATTTGAGTCTAATATCCAGTTTAACTGTAATACATTGGTCACTGGTCATGAACACCCAAAGGCCTGACTTCCCCCTGTGTAACCATTATGAACTTCAAACTCGTATCTCAAGTAACCAACAATACATTAACGCAGTGCACATCTCAGTCGCGAAGGCACGGACGAACGCTTGCATGCAGGTTTGCAGATGTGCCCATCAGCCACCTCACTCTCACACGTAGTGTGTGAATCACCGGACAGCAATGTTGCGCCATGGTGGAAAAAAATTACGCCATCACGTCATCAGCATAATGACCAACACACGTTCCATGGGCTGGGCCAGTTCAACAGTATTGTTATAATTTTACGCAACGTGTACAGATTGAATGCATAGTGGACATGGTTGTTGCCCATCCGTCCGGAAATACCTGCGGGCAGTAACACAGGCACATGATGATGATGATGATGATGATCATGATCATTAGGTTACATACTACACTCGGAAAATACCTTGTATCATCGAATTCTATACTAGTAACCCATATTTCAGTGCCACATCCAAACATAAAGAGAAAACTTACTTACTTACTTACTTACTTACTTACTCCACAGAGCAAAGTCCCTAAGAAGCTAACGGATTTTCGGCTAGTCAAGAAATTCCCCGCATTTTATGGAACGCCGATGGTTTATTAGCGCATTCACAAGTGCCCGCCACCTGTCTCTGTCCTCAGCCAGCTCGATCTAGTCCATACCTCCACATCCCACTTCATGAAGATCCATCTTAATATTATCCGCCCATCTACGCCTGGATCTCGCAAGTGCTCTCTTCCTCTCAGGTTTCCACACCAAAACCCTGTATACGTCTCGCTTCTCACCCATACGCGCTACATGCCCCGCCCATCTCATTCATCTCGATTTTATCACCCGAAAAATATTGGGTGAGGAGACAAAGAGCAAACAAAGAAAATAATTACTCTGCGAAGAGTTTCTTGTCGGTCCCACGGACGAACCGACTGGGCACATTTAGGAACAGTGCGCTGGAAATACCTGGGTGGTATCAGGGGTGTCAGAAGTAAATGCAGAAATGACAGGACTACATGATCAGGTAAAACGCAAAGTTAGCCCTGCGCTCATTTACGTAACACGTAATGAAGGCAAGTGGGGAGGACTGACGGTAGCTCCGCGCATTCGTAACTTCTGCACTGGATAAAGTGAGTGGTTAGCTTAACGTCACGACCGTTTTAACCCCGAGGAAAGACACCGCTGCAGCCACAGAATGAGAAGGTTGAAGGGCCCACGTACTGGTCTGGACGATTTACAGACGAGAAAAATCTCACACACCTTCTACCCTACGGGCATCAAACCCCGGTTCTTTTGTCATCCAGCTGTAGGACACTCGCTATATTGATTACGCTCTGAGAAGTCACACAAGTTGCTCTCTCCACCAGGTACTGTTTGGAGTAGTCTGCATACAAGACACCCCGTCCTGTTATTTGACTTAGTAAGACGACAATTAAGACAGTCAACACAGATAAAATACAATGGCACGTTATATGCTTTAATTATCATACTACTGTTCCAGGTAATAAAATCACGGATGACGCGCAAGGGAAACGAAAAATGTGTACAACATGACAATGTACGTATAAAAGTAACATTAAGACGCGTTCGTGTAACCACTGTTGTCGTGAAAAAGCAATATGTATTACACATTCACATTGGGTGTGTCTGTAACCTTAGTTATCCAGCATGCAAAGCACATCACTCTACACTGACAAACGTCGCCTGTCTGGCTTTACCGTATTTTTCCACGTTACCTCATAAACGGCATGGATTTCGGAAAATACGTATTGGACATAAAAAGCGTGTTTTGATTTTCTCTACAAATTTTGTCCGAAACATCAGTCATTCTACGAACAATTCAGCGAGATATTATCAGAAACGAAAACACATCTTGTCACGTAACCGTTATTCTTGTCAGATTTTAACCAAAAGTGATTTTTTCCGACAGATTTCCGAAAAAATAAATATCCAATTTCACGAAAATCCGTCTAGTGGGAGCCAAGTTGTTCCACTCGGACGGACAGACGTGACGAAGCTAATAGTCGCTTTGCGCACTTTTGCGAACGCGCCCAAAAATTCAGCAACAAAATCCCATACGACACTGCTGTAAAATCCCAGAACGTGAGTTAATCCTTATCCTGCTAACGTGGAGAATATGGTGAGCTAAAAATGCTAGCAAATGGCAGATTGGATTTAACTCGGCGTTTAAAGGGTTAAACAGCTTAGAGTGTAAATGGACACGATTCAAACGTGAAGTCAATAAAGTAAGACGCAACTTCGGGTTACGTGACAGCAGCGAATTAATTATATGAAGGCTAACTGTGAATCACCAAACGTATTCTTGAAACATTCTGAATCACGCAACCATTACATGTTCCACAATACACAGACGGGCATAAAATTAACGTACGATAGGTAGGTCGTGCTTTTCTGTGTACCTGCGTACTTCACTTAGGAAACTACTGAAGGTATTTCAATCAAAATATGCGCTGGCCATCTGCACTAACGTTGTTGGGCAGAACGTAATCACTGAGCTTCAGTATAACATGAAGCTTGATGTTACTGACCTCACCCACTGGATCGACTTTCCCACAGAGCCTCATGGCAAAAAGAAAGGAGACAAAGAATATAAAGAACATTACATGTTTATTTAAGTAACACACCAACAAATCAACAAATGCACATATATAGTCTTTAATAAGCTAAAATTTACACTAAAACATTTAAAACGCTCCTACACGTCTTCGATCATACGATCATCCTCAGGGAGCATACTTTGTTCCTTGCTAAAGTTACAGTTTAAAACACTCAGTGATTTACTTCGTTATAATTAATTTGGTGCTGTGGCAGCATGTCGTGTGTTATGTGCGAGTCGGACGCTTTTCAGTTGAGGCCGGCTGTCAATGTGCTTGTTGTTCCGTATAGCGTGGTTTTTTAAAGTTTTAAACTGTAACTTTAGCAAGGAACAAAGTATGCTCCCTGAAGATGATAGCATGATCGAAACATGTAGGAGCGTTTTAAGTGTTTAGTGTAAAATTTACCTTATTAAAGACTATATATGTGCATTTGTTGGTGTGTTACTTAAATAAACTACAAAATGCACGGTGCAACGATAAAGATACATTACATGTAATATTTCATTACAGTCCATGTCTTGCATTTGAATCAATATTCCACCAGGTGGATACACAAGTGGCTAGAAATGAATGTGTTTGTAGTAAGACCTAGAAAATGAGAAATTACTTTCAAACAGATGTTCCTTTGAAGCAGGGGTCAGTAATCTTCCTGTAATAGCTGGACATTCTGTCAACTTAAAGCTGCAAAATCACTCAAATATTCTGTAATCCTATTTCGACTTTCTTTATTACACATACTATAAAGAATCCCACAGAAACCACTGAAAGTTTTGAAAAATTAATACCTGCTACAAAATTAACAAAAGAGCTACTGAATAACGTACGAATTACACATGTGAAGCCTTTCAAAACAAAGGGCACGATAATCACAAAAACTGTACATTATCTTCAGTTCATAATGCTTCATTTAAACAGCACCAAAATATAGACAGCTTACAAATTCATAAACTAAAAACAATCTCCACTTAAGCACATTACAAATCTTGACATTCCACCAGAACTTCACTGACAGGAATTTTAGCAGAGAGAAAGCTGGTGTCTGTCGGGAAGTCGGTGACAAATGGCGCTATGCTAGTGAATACGTTGCCAGGTGAAACTGCATTTGAGGACAACGCTCGATCGTTTTCACACTGCAAAAGTATCAATCCTTGAAGAAACAAACTTTTTCCTGTGCCGTTGGTGGGCAGGATGCGGGCCGTAGGTTGCCGACTACCTGTCATGCGTAAGAGATGCGATAGGAAACTTCGGGAGGCTCGCATGATCTCCATCTCCAAAAGACAGTACAGAAAAGAAAATGGAATACAGGCTAACTCACACAAGATTTGAATTCACAATTCCAGTGTCAAAGTGACCAAAAACAATTCGCACATTACACCGAACTACAACGATTATGAACGCATCCCGTCTGAGCCGCAAGGCCGACTCTCTCTCCACTCCCGACAAACAGCCAAACGGACTACCGACACTGGCTCTTGTTGCACAGTCCACTTGCACGACAAATGATGAAATTAATGGAAGTCTGTTATACGAATACCACGTGTTTTCCCGACTGCCGGGTCTATGAGTTTAGTGTTTTCCTGAAACACTGTAAACATTACAACCAGATACGTTTTTATCAAAATGCATAAGAACAACCCTGCAGTGTTTGGGCGCAATGAGCTGTGCAAAACAGACCTCACAAACGCTGCTTTCTATGTGAACAGTCATTTAAAAACAGGTAATTTATAAAGTATAGGTCTATGTCAAGCAGCCATCTAAGAACTGCAAGATAAACGTGTGCATATGATTCCGCCGAACAAGGTTGTCAGCAGCATTGAGAAAACTTCAGGGGCTAAGCCTCTCACCTGGGAAAGGGTCCTTCAAGGTTAGATACGGGACGGGCACCGGTAGAAACTTCGTAAATTATTCGCAAAATTAAAATGCTCTCAGCAGACGATATGGCATGACTTTTTTTCTTACCAATTTCAACATATACTGCTTTTACCTGAAGAAGTAACTCTATACTAATTAAGAAAATTACGTGGGTTGTACGTACAAGGTAGGATTCGGAGAGGGGTGGGGTACGCCGAAGCTAGATAACACGCAGATTTGTCAGCCTGGTATTTTAGTGTCTATACCCTCAAAAACACCAACGCCCACATGACCCTGACCCTAACGAACCTCCTGTAGCGATATGTCAGTGCTCCTTTCATCCCCCCCGCCGCCGCTGTACACAGACGAGGCACAACAGAGGTTTCGGACGCTCTCAACACCACCGCTACCGCAACCTCAAACCTCGTAATGGCATCATGAACTTTTGACACATAAGGCATTCATGTGCAAGTGATAATCCACGTGGAATCATTCCATCGCGACACCAACTACCATTTTCAAGGTGTGGGCGGTCTTAAAAGGAGGTACGCTGGCAGGACCTCGTGTTTTCCAAAACGAAGTGACAGCGGAAGTTTATCGTGGCTTTTACACGACACTCTTCAACAGCTATAGACCGAACACTACAGGATATGCCACTACACACAAGAACGCGCATGCAGCTCATGCACGATGGTGCTCCATCCCATTATAACAGCGACGTAGGCCCTTCTCTGAATGGCGAATATCCGCAACGAGGGCGGGTCGAGGCAGACCAACTGCATAGCCTGCACGATCACCTGACTTAAATCCGCTCGCGGCTCAGCTACAGCATAAGTTATTTTCTTTGCGATGCATCACTGCGATGGCTCATTCGCACGTACAAATTTAGAAAACGTTTCGACATGCTTCGTCGGCAAATACACGTCTCAACACGTAGGATCGCGTCATTTCCGTGTGTTTTGTCGCAGTCAACCACCGAGGGAACCACGGCCAGCAGATTGCTGCGTTGCCAGAGCGAGTCCACAAACGCGACATTTCCTCATTCGACAAGTGAAAATACACAGTTCAAAGCCCGGATCTGACAAGTACAGGTCTCGTCAGGAACTTTCCACGTCGGTTTCAAGCGACATGGTACTCCTCACGTCATTTGCGTTCAGCAACTCGATATGTCGCCCACAAAATGTATCGAAGAGATGCGGATTGGCCCTCAGGACACAGTACAAGAGCTTCCCGAAACATTACGAAACGATTAATTTTTGTCAGACAAGCAGAGGATTTCCTGGCAGTAAAATCTCGCTTAAAATGAAGTTCTACGAGACAGAACTTTCTTTTCACGTACAGGTTTCCAGTAATAAGCCTTTTCTTTATCAATGACTAACCGCATTTGTTCCCAATTTGGAAAGTTTGTATTTTTACTCCATACACGCATTGTTCACTGACGGACACAGGATTTTCATATAGCAAGAGCTTGGGACGCTAGATGGATGCACAAGTATTTTATTCACTCTTTCAGATAAATGCAATCATGTACGTGTAGTCTCAATATATATATATATATATATATATTTGCAAATATATGTTTGATTTTATAAAATCATGCAGTAGAAGGTTGATACCTTTTAAAGTCCATCAAAGTGATTTGCACACACTGTACTGACGATCTTCTCTGATTTATTTACATCAATTTGTGACAGAAATGGGCTTTCAAAGATAAAACCAAAGGAAATAAAATAAAAAAGATATAATGCACACTCAAACAATTTTTCGTTAAGTTCTTATTTCTTTTTAATTCGGTTCATACGTAAAACAATTTCTGTACATTACGGGTAATTCCATATTTATTTTCAATAGCTATTCTACGAACCCATATACATTTCCCAACAAATATTGGACGATGTATAATCCAAGTTTAGCGTTATACGAGTTTTCGGGTTTCACGCTTTCGATATCAGTGAAGGAAGAAAATCTATTCAATATCTTGAAGTTCTTCTGGCAGCGACAAAGAAGGATCGGTCGTTTGGAATGCAACTACGTATACTCTCGCAAAATGCACCAACGTTTCGGAGAGACCTGCTGCCTGGAACTTCAGGATACTATTTGGAAACATCAGCGTCCTCCGATATGTTGGTTCAGTCAACAAGGTAATTATCCGTGTAGTCCAGCGGCGGGTTCTGTGACATGTGTGATAAACCTACTGGTTCTGTAACAAGACATCTCTTGAACGGCCGGACAAGAACCGAAGGAAGATGTGCCGTAGCCAGCACAGTGAATGGGCAGATACCTCATGAACAATACCAGCCGACAGTCAATTCCCACTATACTCCGTCGGAGTAGAACCGGTTTCGTGTCGGTGAAGACAAGTATGAGTCGTTTACTCGGGGGAAACAACCTGCTCAATATTTAAATCTGGAAAATCAGTAACGAGCCGAGATCAATTTTTAGGCTACACTCGCATATGACATAGTTTTCTTCTTTTGGTTGAGGAATCTGCGTGTAGTATCTACTCCCAGCAGAGGTCGATCATAGTGACCACAACACTCGAAGTGCAATACTGTCAAATCATGGGTGTAAACAACGCAACAAACACAACGGCTAGTGCCACGTCTACCATCCACTGACGGGACATCGGCAACACCTAGCAAGGAAAGGATGCCGACTAACCAGACACCTGACAATACCATCGGTGTAGATACAATACCATCGGTGTAGACACAACACTCAGTAAGAGCCTCGAGTCGAGAAACTGGATACTGGGATGTCACAATGACGAGAGTGCCAACCTGACCGAAAGTAAAAACATGGACCATAATCCACGAGGCATTTTGCGTGGTATAACACCGGGAAATAAATGTGTTTATGTCCCTCCAACCCGTACACGAGAACAGTACTTTCTAGAAATAAATGCTGAATGACGGTGAATACCTGTTTGCTAATGTCATGTAAGTTCCGTCGTATCCTAAAGCAATGGGAGTAAACAAGTCAGAAAACAAAACAGCCTGACCGACAAGCGAACGTGTGGGACTACGTGAATGTGATTTAAGATATTACTAAACACAGAACGTCCTTATTTACAACGGGTCCTTCGCATCACTGGGGCGGTAAACTGTCTTAGTAAGTAGCAATTACCGTGGGTAGGAAGAATATAAGAGAAACAATATGAGAGACTAAAAAGTGGATACAGGAAAACCGGGGTTTCGGGAGTGACAAAGAGTTTGGAAACAGCCCCACCACCACCCACCAAAGGAGAGTAATGGAGAGTTAGGATATCGGAAGTCCTCATCTCTGCCGTTGAAAGGTTCTGGCTACAGACTGTGTTTATCACGAACTAGTCAAGTGTAACAAGTTGAAAACATGTTGACCATTATATAATATTGCAGTGCTCGCTTATCTCTCGTATTTCAAAACGTTTTACGCAACCAAATAATCCTCCACACATTAAGCTGAAAATACTGCCACATCAGTTAGAAGAGCAAAACGAGTCTATGTCCACAAACGTCTCACCAAATTGTTGACTCCTATCTTCAGTAACTGTAAAACAGTGACTTAATGCAGGGAACATGCGGACTGAGTGGCAACTGTCGTCGCTACAAAAACTAGGCTACAGCCTGGACGACCGAGGAATCGTGGTTCGATTCACTACAGGAAGAAAGAGGCTTTCGTCTTCTCCATGGCGCTAAGATCGGCTCTGTATCTCACGGTCCCACACAGCCTCATATTCAGTGGATGCCGGGGATTTTTCACGCAGGGGATAAGGTGGCCAGGGAGGAAATCTGGTCACTCACCTCCAACTAGTGTAGAGGTTAAAAATGAGAGGAGCTAGCCCCTCCTCCCCAAGTAACTACCTTCAATGCGTGCTCTGGGAGAACTTTACATGTGAACTGAATGCCTGCTTCGCAAAATAGGCACAAAATGAAAGCATAATGAAACGTCTCTCGGTCGGCATACTTAATTTAACAACATTTGAGTTTATTGCCGGCCACGTAGTGCTGTCCAGAAAATCTTAATCTATACAGGGTTGCTTCATCACTACTTCAGTTGAAGCTCAAATCCAACTTCGTCATATTTTTTAACGAAAGTTTAATCATACATACATTTGTTTCATACTAAATTACCAGTCCCTGCAGGCAAATTCTCGGATAATCAATACCCAAGCATAAGCCACAATAGCTTTCATTCCACATATAATCACTATCAACTTACACACTACCTAAACTATTCATGTAATAGAACGTTGTTAAATAAGCAAACAATAAGTCAGGTGAAAAGAACAAGATGTTACTAACAGGTAAGTATCGTATTAAAATTTTAATTAGGCCCTGCATTTCGGTAATTGAAAACTGTGGTACTCTGACACTGACAACTGTGTTCCGCTTGAGGTAGGTCACGCCAGGAGTA
>Ga0123355_10005777_pt1 | contig 18191 bp, 10 predicted proteins | sample TergutEmb28metaG_3_FD_89872 | JGI IMG/M metagenome (GOLD analysis project Ga0123355, IMG submission 89872) | Embiratermes neotenicus P1 segment gut microbial communities from Petit-Saut dam, French Guiana - Emb289 P1 | ecosystem: Host-associated > Arthropoda: Insects > Digestive system > Gut ... | reverse complement strand
TATATGCAAACTACATAGGACTTTGCCGGTTCTACCGATATGTGGTCAACATCAGCAGGTGGTCACCTTATGAAGGTGGTCAACTTGACAGGTTTTACTGTATTTTGGATTTTTGAAAAATTCTTATAGACTACTAATTTCTGTCTGTATTTCAAAAAGAAATTGAAATAAGTGATATGTGAAAGTGGAAATAATGAAATATCACCTTTGTATGAGATGAATAAAATATTTGTTACGTGTCATGTACGCCTGTCCATTATGCGTCATGTATATGTAATGTAAGCACTGTACAGCAGAACAAAATTATGTGTTATTTCAGTCGTGTATGGAATAAGTTGATATTGATCACATTGCATGTGCTTATTTAAGAACACGGTATCCATAAAGTTTGTAATATGCAATTTTTTATTATTCCCTTATTCTTTTTTGCATGCAGTGCATGCATGTACAGACCACTGACTGCGAATTTTGAAATAATTATATTCTTTAAATGAGAAAACATGTCCCTGCACTAACAGAACCAAGTGTATGTTCTCACATATTACATGGCCTGTTCTGTACCTTCCAGTTCCACCACCATTCACTGAGTGTGCTTATGAAAGGCACATGATTTCAGGCTTCCGCCATGAAGTATATGACATCTCTGCTCTTCTGGGATATTACACAGTGTATGGTGGTGTTTCCTTACTGATATTTTGTGACAGACTATCGGTTCCATCTTCAGGGGTCAAACTTATTGGCCCCGTCGGTTGTCACGAAATGTCGGTAAGGAATTACCACCATACACTTTGTAATAAATGAGAGGAGTGCAAATCTCATTTTAAAAGTGGTCATTATAGTTTGCTTCATTACTCAGGCATAGTGCAGAATCTTTGTGTGGAGCTGAAATTGCATGTGAGACATAACTTAAAATGTTAGTTCTATTTTATGTGACCTTACTGACCTGTGATTTTGGTAGCCAGTATAGTTGTAGGCTGGATTCTTGATGTTTTGGGTTTTGACATCTCATGATCGCCCCATGAGATAGCAGTTTTGACATCTCATGATCATCCCACTAGATAACAAACAGCGTTTCATGATCTTGTGGCTGATCTGACAAGTTGGTGGAGGCTGCGCAGCTGACAAGTTGGTGGAGGCTGCGCAGCTGACAAGTTGGCTTCAGTAATCTAATGTATTGCCTGCTTGCAGCAGAAAGTGTTTTGTAATTTCTGAAAAATAAATAATCTTTTTTTATACTTTAAAAAGCTGCTTTGTGTTCTATTAGTAGTGCTATATAAGTTCTTGTGCCCCAGTAGGAGATCTACATCGAAAATGAATTCCATTGTTTACTGTTCTGATCCTCATGATAGTTTTACCATTGCAGTTATCATGAATGTTAAGAATGCCATATAACCCTAACTGAGTAACAGTAGATGCATTTTTGTATAGATCCTGCCTTCAAGAGATATGTGAGTTGTTGGATCAAGTTAAAGTTGACAGATAGATAGCTGAACTATTTGGTGAGATAATAAGACAGGGCTGTACAAGATGTCTCTGATACTACCACACTCTCTTAAATATGTACAAGTACACTTGATTTTTAATATCATAGCCGACTGGCTGATAGCACTGTCGTATGTCCTGTAAGTTTGATGCTGAGGTAACCTGCTGTTATATGATAGAAAGGTAATGCTTTCAGATTTGAATAGCAATACACTGAAGGCAGAGATTAGTATGGATGGCAGAATAATATTAAAGTATGTTACAGAATATGTGTGTGTGTGTGCGTGCGTGCTTCAAATTCAGGTGTCAGTGGTGGGCTGTCGTGAATATGGTAATGAACCGTCCGATTGTTTGATGGTTCGGTAATATTTGAATGACTCATTTTGTCAGCAAGGACTTTTCTGCATGCAAATTTGTTAAACTGTGCTAAAGACAAGCTTTTGCTACAGTGTTATATAATGAGTGACACAGAAACAAAGTAACCTACTGAGGAACATGGCAGCAAACTGGTAGTTGCCCACCTGGGGTTTGAATGCATTCCATATGTTACTTTTGGTTTGCCTTGCTCATCTGTGGGGTGGTGTTGTTTTAAGTGTGTTGAACTTGAACACCTCATGCATGTATGCCAAACACAAGGCCCATTGTGCCATAACTGTTTTGAACAGACTGTAGATGTGTACTGTTCCTGATTAGATAAGCCTGTAGAGAGGTGCACAGTCATGTTGTCTGCAGTCACCCTGCCAGTATGTGTGGTAAGTCCTCAATTCTACCGCCTCATTTTTGTTGCCAGTGGACTCTGTTTTGAACTGTGTTTATGCTGTGTTAGATGTTCCTGGTTGCTGTATCACGACGCAGAATTGGTACTGGAGCGAAAATGTTTCATACATGCATATCAGTGAATGAGCTGGTATAATGTCTAGGATACAGGTTGACCAACTGAGGAATCATGGATCAATCAAGCACGGAAGGGACATTTTTCTCTTTTCCAGTGTGTGTGTCCAGACCAGCCCTGGGGCCCACCCTGTCTCCTAGTCAGTACATAATAGGGCTTATGGTTTGGTGATACAGTCCTCTGTGTATGAAGTTGAGCACATACCTTCATCTAGTGCCAAGGTTAAGAATGAGTGGAGATATACCTTCACTCCTCCACAGCCATAATGGTGTCATGGGGTCTCTGTGTACAGATTACTTAGAATGGAATACCAACCTGTCAGCACAGCTAGACTGGACTATGGCAGGCCTCGTATATTCTCTCTCTGGTTAGTTATTTACCTAGCAATAAAGGATTGATTAACATTGGGTTTGAGCCCTTATGGCCCTGATGCACCTAGGCCTTCTAGATGGGCCCCTTGTGCCCCGCAGTAAAGGATTAGTGGAAATGTCATAGGATTACAAAATATTAGCAATATTAGTGACTTGGTTACATTTGCGATTTTTTACCATTTTTTGTGATCTAAGTTAAATTTTTTGTATGAATTGTGTCTTCTCTTTCATGCCTCTCATTTTTCATTCAGTTTAAGGTATTTTATCTTCCATTTTGTGTGCTACACTTTTTATTCAGCATCCAGAATATTGTCTTCTGTTTGATGTGCTACATTTCCTATTCAATCTACAATACTGTTTTGTGTTTCCTGTTTGATGTGCTACACCTTCAACTCATTTAACGTTCAGGTGACCGTGCATTGTGATACATTCTTATAATAAAACCAACTAGATGCACTAATTTCTCAAATTTATTTTTGGAATAAAACTCTACATGTTTCGGACAGTTCCTCTCTCCATCATCAGGAGTTTTTCACTGTACAATGGTTTATGTTGGGATACGGGTTTGCTATGTGTACATTGAAAAACTCCTGATGATGGACAGAGGAACTGTCCGAAACATGTAGAGTTTTATTCCAAAAATAAATTTGAGAAATTAGTGCAACTGTTTGGTTTTATTATAAGAACCTTCAACTCACTCTACAGGATTTTGTCTCTTTATGCACTGCATTTTCTAAAAGACAGCAGAATAGTTCCTGGCTGCAGTCAGGCACATCGATATATTTATTTTAGTTTAACCTTTGATGCCATGTTCCAGTCAATTGACCATCATTGGGCCATCTTTCCAAACCTCAGAATAAGGTGCCTGCAGTGCACATAGCGCTTAATCACATAAAATGGGATCCCATGGGAATTAAAAGTGTATTAAAGTATATTAGAAATTGTATCAAATGAGTGGTTGTATAGCCTGTGATACATCATAGCTTTTGTAATACTGCAATTGTTGGAAGCTGAAGTGAAATTCATGTATAGTGTAACAAATAAGACTACAATTGGGAGCCATATTTGTTTTGCTTCAAACAAAAGGAACACAAGCAGTACTGATACATGAATTGCCCAAACAAGCAAGAACCATTGTCTTGCAGTAGTGGACATATTATTTAATTACACACACCAACACATGCACTTACATATATTATTTAAAAACTTGTTAAATAATATATGTAAGTGCATGTGTTGGTGTGTGTAATTAAATAAGCTACAGAATGCACAGTGAAATTATAAAAATAGTGGACATGTTATTGAAATATTTTCATGGTTTCCTTGCAGTAAGTTCTTCTCGTGCATAGTTTGCATGCCTTATGGCAGTGTCATATTGACCTACAGAAATAAAACTCCAACCAACTCCAAGGAGCAGAGCCCCTCTTGAAAAACTGACAATTGTTGGGCTAGTCAAGAAACTTACTTTGTTTATTGGGACGTGAAGGTTCATCACTGTACTTGCATGATCTTGGCACTGTTCGCTATCATGTCAGATGAATTCAGTTAACTCCAGCACCATTAAGACCCATTTTAATGTTATCCCACCTATGATTAGGTCTTCAAAGTGGTCTCCATTCTTCAGGTTTTACTACCAAACCTTTGTGTGCATCTAAAGAAGTACAAAATATTTTTAAAGAGTCGAAAAGAACCGATGTTCATTTCCTGGTATGGGCAGTGCAATTTGCATCCATGTAGTCTTCGGACCACACATTCTGTCCTGTCCAGTGGACACTTAGTGAAGTAGAGGTGTTAGTGACAGGTTGAATGATTGGCTTTACCTCCACTCCTCCATACACCTTAATGGCCTGTTGCTGTAATAAATATGTGATATTTTCCTGAGAATAGTAATGTGGCACTTTTTAAAAAGAAATAGGATCATGCAGTGAGTTTTTTTGTGAATTCCAAGTGGTGCAGAAGAGTTGTGACTCCCTCTGTCAACTTGTACCAACAAATAACTCATGCAGTTAACTTCATGGAGGAATTATGTGGAAACTTGCCATATTTCTCAAATCTGTGTTCATTGGCTGTTGCATATTGAGCTCGGAAATTATCAGTTGATGAAATGAAGTTTACGTGTGTTGATATATGTCATAGCGGTAAGACGTGACATGTCAATAGCAGTTTTCACATTAGAGGTAATGATGATCTAGACACGTGGTGGAAGGAAGTGATTGGCTTAGACTTAGTAGAACAGCCCCTTGTTATCTGTTGTACATTGGACCCGTCAGCTGGTCTGGACAGCATGCATGTGGCGTCATCCAGCATGCTGCCAGTTGCCATCCAGGCTGGCACATGCTGGGTGTTGGTGAGGGTTGTCAGGTACTGCAACACCCCAGGAGAGTAAGGAAAAGTGGAAGAATGGCCTTGAAAATATTTAGTGTTGGGGCATGATTCCAGGAACTTTGTTGTTACAAGACAGAAAACAAAGTGACGGTATGCTGTATGGATGTAAGAATGTTTCATTTGTGCCGAGTGAATTCAGGGTTCTAACATACTTCTTTTGCAGATTCCCTAGGTATGTTGCATGACTCTTCAGATGATGATGATGATGATGACGACGACGATGATGATGATGACTATGGGAGCGTATCTAGTTCCAGTTTTGGATTTAATGAACATGATCAGCTTATGATGCAGGTGTTGCAGCAGTGTCATGCTAATGGAGACAAAATAAGCATCATTAGAAACCTACAGAAGAAGAAAGGTAAGGTACTGGTTTGTCAGCAAGCAGTTCTGTTCTGAAGCATCTTACTTCTTATCTGCACACCTCAAGGCTAAATGTTTTTGTTATGGATGCTGTTTTATGGCAAATGGGCACACTTCTTGTTACGCGCTGGTTTGTGGGCCGCACGTGGGAAGTAACGATAAGTGGTATACGTTACTGCCTAGATTACTTTGTGGGCCGCACGTGGGAAGTAACGATAAGTGGTATACCTTACTGCCTAGATTACTTTGTACTTTTATAGTATATACAGAACATATGAATGTGACCACAGGCTGTGTAATACATCCTGGCAGGCCACATGTGACAAATGGGTCATCGGTTTTAGACCACGTACCAACTCCTCGTACAGAAGCGATGAATTTCTAGAGAAATGTTCATGAGAGTGAACCATGCACGCCGCATGGTTAAGAGCCGGTGTAGTTCGTCTGCATCGCGCTAGAGTGAGCGAGCATGCAGTACTGGTCACTTGGCTGCTGGACTAGTGGCCCAGTAGAAGAGATGGGAGTTTCATGCTGTGGCCAGCGTGCCTTGAGAGTCTGGTGTGGTGACATGCAGCCGTGTAACGATCTTCACCATCAAGGTAGCAGGCGGGTGTCGAGAAATGAGCCTTCCAAAGTGACGTGACCAACAGCAAGATTATTCCAGCACTCAACACAGAGGTTTGCAGCAGAAGTTTCCTTGTGTGCTGTTAGAAGAGGAGATCTAATGTCCTCTGTGGTGTTGCAAGGTGGGACAAGTGAGGGCAGTGTGTTGTGAAAGTGTGGAACATGAAGAGCTTTGCTGGGGGGCCAGAGAACTGAACTGGGCAGATGTGCTGGTTAATAAACAGCTCAGGATTGTTACTGAAAGATACTGTGTGAATTTATAAGACACTCCCCCATTACCTTCATATGGCCTGAGAAGGGTACCCTAACGTTACTGTATCTGTAGTTGTAAATTTGTGGTGCTGGTATTTAACATTCAGGTGACCGTGCATCGTGATAAATTCTTATAATAAAACCAACTAGATGCTCTAATTTCTCAAAATTTATTTTTGGAATAAAACTCTACATGTTTCAGACAGTTCCTCTGTCCATTCTCAGGTGTTTTTCACTGTACACACAGCAATGGTAAATGTCATACAGGTTTGCTGACGGCTTGAGAGCAGGATAAGGATCGAACGTCCTGATCCTGCTCGCAAGCTGTATGACATATACCATTGCTGTGTGTAGAGTGAAAAACTCTGATGATGGACCGAGGAACTGTCAGAAACATGTAGAGTTTTATTCCAAAAATGAATTTGAGAAATTAGTGCATCTGGTTGGGTTTATTGTAAGAACTGTTGGTATTTAGGTTTTATTACCAATTATACATTAGCTCCCTGGAATCCCAGTTCAAACACATTGTAAGTACTAGAGTTAAGAATATGTTCATTTGTGTGTTATTTTATTTCACACCTCATATTTACACTGTTGGTGAGCTCCTGAAGGAAGAGGGGTCCCGAACCAAGGAATTGACATCTCATGTGGTTCAAGAGAAGAATTAGTTCAATAATAAATTGACTCCTACCATTAGGGAGAGCTATGAGGAACGTGGTGAAATGAGATAATACATAAATATGTGCATGGTAAAGTTCATTAAAATTAACAAGCAGTAGTACAGAATTTTGGGAAGTTGGCATTTGTAAGACTGAGAAAGAGAGGGAAGGGTGACACCACTTTTGATGGTGTGGACAGAGGGTGCGAAGGGTGTGAGAGAGATGGCGGTGCCTCAGGATCATGTTCAGTGGTGTGCCATGGTGTTGGAGGATTCTAACTGTTGTGTGTCACTACCAGAGAATCACTTTGCTAATTAGTAAGTTTGTTATAGTTCAGGGTATAGGGTCTTGCTGGGGAAACCAGAGGGAAGGAGACCACTGGGGAGACCTAGGCATAGATTGGTGGATAATATTAGGATGGATCTCCAGGAGGTGGGATGTGGGTATATGGACTGGATTGGGCTGGCCCAGGATAGAGACAGGTGGCAGACATTTGTGAGTGCGGTAATGAACCTTCAGGTTCCGTGAAATGCAGGGAATTTCTTGACTAGCTGCAAACCAATTAGCTTCTCAAGAAGGATTCTGCACCATGGAGTAAGTAAGTAAGTAAGTTATAGTTCAGCTATCCTGTGGTTGCAGATATGCCATTGGTGGGTGGGTATGAGAATATATGAACCTTCACACTTTCTGCCTACTGCTGTATTTCCTTCCAGCCCAATCTGGATATTTTTAACAAGCTGAGAGTGCTTGTTGACAGTAAGGATTGTGACTCCCAGCGTTCATGTGAACAGTTGAACAGAATGGCCAGGTGCTTGAATGGAGCAGAGGGAAACATGTGGGACAGAGCTGTGAAAGAGACTGATCATGACATTTGCCTCATTTTGTAGAGTCCTTGTTGTACGTTACAACTGTCAGTGGTGACTTCTTGCCAGCACTTCTCCATGCCCATAGCTGAGTGGGCTACATTAATATGAAAATGAAGCTGATGGGAAGTGGTAACCGATAGTTTTCAGATAAAATAGTGATGCTGTAGTTATGCAGTGAGTGAGTGAGTGCATATATAAGTTGAGGTATCTGTTCTGGGCTGTGACACTGTATCAATGGGTATTTGGTTCCCTACAATGGAGACAGTGTAGTTATGTCATCTTCAAGGGTCATAAACTGTAAATACTACATCCACACTGGTGTGAAAGCCTTAAATTCTCCTCCTCCTCCTCCTCTGCCTCCTCCTCCTCCTCCTCCTCCTCTACAACTCTTTATGAGTTTTGGCTTGCTCAGTTATTTCGTTCCATTGCTTCCTCTCTTGTGCCCTCTGTTTCCAGTTCTTCACTCCCATCTTTCTCAGATCATTTCTCATGTCATCTTCCCATCTTATTTTCTTTCTTATTCCTTATTACTCACTTTGGTCATCTATTATCCATCCGTCCGGCTTTCAATAATTTAACATTTTTAGCGGTATTAGGTTTTTTTTTTTCTGGGGCGAGGTTGCTGGCCTTGCGCCCAACCCACAACCTGGAGGGCCAGGGTGTCTCTCTTTGTCTGGCTTCTACCCTCTGACCTGTCCGGCTTGGGTGACCCTACCAGTAGCTACGCTATCGCCGAAAGCCTTAAATAGTTTTCAGATATGCCATTTATTTATAGACATATACTGACGTCAGTAAAGTGGTCTTCTAACTCTGAGCATTCCTGTTCAAGGTGTTAATGAGAAGATTTTGCCCACTTTGCATCCAGACCTGGCTAACAAAATTGCTGAGGAACTTGTGGCAGAGGAGGAGCGTGAGAAGAGGAAAGCAGAAAAAAGAAAAGCAAAAAAGAAACGCAGAAGAGAAAAGAAAAAAGAAGAGAAACAGATGAATTCAGCCAATAAGAAAAATAAAAATAATAGTAGCAATAATAATAATCATAAAAAGGAGACTGCTGCATCACAGTCAAGTAAAAAGATGGCAAATAAAAATAGTAAAAGGTAATAGCAAGATCAGAGCTGCAGTTTGTGAGTTGCTGGATTGCTCTGCTTCTTTTGACTGAAAATGAACCATCATCCTGAGTCATTCTGGTGAATAATTTGTTTTGGACATACTTTTCTATATAAGAAACAAATACCATATATTGTGTGTTAATGCATGGATATTTTTTAAAACCCTGCAGGAGCAGTGCATGATTGTCATCACAGTGTGTACCATTTATCTGCACTGTGCAGTCAGCACACAAGCCATGTTTAGTAGTTCCCCCCCCCCCCCCAACCCTTTCCCCCATTTAAAAATACCCAAAAATTTTGCCGGGAAAAAAAAATTGGTTTTGTAATAAATTTTTTTTTTTTTCCTCCTTTTTTTTTAAACCCCTGGAGGGGAGTGGAATGATTGTCTCACAAGGTTTTCCCTTTTTTCTCCCCTGGCAAGCAACCCACAAAACCTTTTTTTGAATTCCCCCCCCCCCCCCCAAACCATTCTCCACAGTACACATGACCACAGATGATGGCCGGAAAAAAAAATTTGGTTCTGTAATACATGTTCTTTGTGTCCTCCGTTTCTATCAAATGATACAGCCAGTGAAGTACACATTCATTGATCACAACCACACTTATTATTTAATCTCTTGTAAATTATCCAGCCTTTTGGCCATCTTCAGGGATGCGATTCAGTATTACAAAAAGTTCTCAAGACTGTTAGTTATTTATGATTATGAGAAAAGAAATAAATATGATGTATCCTGATGTGGTTGAAAACAGTAAGATGGTTGAAGTACCTCCTTATATAAATTGATGTTAAAAGTATGTTGTACGGTTACAGTTTATTGATGTGATGGAAATGAATGATTATGGACCTGAATTGTAACCCATTGCATTGACAGTGGCAGCATGTAGCGCGCACGCTCATGCGTGTGTGTTTGTGTTGTCGACTTATTGGTTCTAGTGGATCATAAATATGGGCGATCAGTGTTGCTCTCTCCAGATGTTATGAGTTCTATTGACAGCCTATGCTGGTAGTTATTTGCTGCCACAGAATTGAGTGATTCCTCAACAGATGTGAGTCCTAAGCCTGTTTTTGGCAATGTCTATAAGTATTAAGGAATGTCCACAAGGATACATCTGTTTAACATGTGCATTGTACTACAGATGTAAAATGAAAATCATCCTGTTGGCTCCTGATACTTGTAGGATTTCCCATGATTGAAATGTGTTTATGGAATTTATAAAGGGGCTTTGCCATCACTTATGTGTTTAGGTGCTGGCCTGTCTGCGTATAACAGGATTCCATCCCAGTTAATTCCGTGTACACTAGGACAAAGTGGCACTGGGACAGGTTTTTTCCTCTGTGTATTTCAGTTTCCACAGTCACTAACATTACCACTGCTCTTATGCAGTCATTCATCTGTCACTGACGCCATGTAATCTTAGCAGTTGACGGTATTGTTAACTAACACACTTGAAAAGTAGAGGAGTTAATAAGAATGTACAGCTGCATGTGCAATTACTTAGTTTTCTGCCATGACAGTAGACGGGGTGTTATCTTGTCCACAGTAAATTGAATGGGGACAGTTCATCTGCACATGCAGAGGATAATCAAGAAGAAGAAGAGGACTTTCTGGATCCTAACTCTGCCTTTGTGTCTGTTGCTGTCAGTAAAAATAAACGAAGTTGCAGTGTGACACATGTCAGTCATATGGACCGCAGCCAACGAAACAGTAACACTAGGAAACCTGCAGTAAGTATGTGTTTAAGCACATGTCAGTCATGTGGACCACAGTGTGCAGTTGTAAGATGACCATCCAGTTTTTCAGTTGAATAATTTGGAAAGAATTATTGTCTCATGTTTCAGTAAATACAGTATTTTCTACATATGATGATTGCTACTTGCCATGCACTTGGCTACTATGTTGGTTCTTTGCCAGTTGCGTATAAACTGTACATTTTAAGTGCCTCCACAGTGCCCTGACGTTATATCTAGACCGCGTCTAGTGCACATCATACTGCCAGGGTTCAGTGAAATTGATTATACTGAGTGTTATGGTTCATTGTGCATCTTAATTGGGAGGTCTTAGTTTCAACCCTTGGCCCAGGTATTTCTCAGTTTTTGTTGACCCATGCCAGTGCTGGGATGATGGTAAAGGTGTAGTGCCTGTGCATGGTGATGAGCATGTGAAGGGTGAGCAGTGGTACAGCTGCTGCGAGTCTTAATGTGGGCATTAGTTGGAGGTGAGGAGCAGCTTCATCACTTGCTGCTTAACCCCCACCCATGAAACGTTCCCCCAGTACACACTGAGTAGAAGGCTGGGTGGTCTCAGAGCTGGTCTAGATGTTTTGGAGAGGAGAAAAGTCTTTTGACCCGGCCAGGAATTAAACTCCTAGTTGTACAGCCCATAGCTGTGGTCACTATACTGACTGAGCTATCCCCAGTGCTGGGATAATACCTCAGTATGCTGTGAGTACCTTCTTGCACAACATCTGCGGTTAGTCACCAGCAATCTAATATGTTGACCTTTGAGGGTGACGTAATGCAGACAAGGTTATGAAGTCCTTCAAATAGTGTAGCAGATGAAGCATGTGGATGGATGAATGGATGGATGGATGCATTTTTCATATACCCTAGATGTTGTGATCGTGTAAAATCAAATTTTTCCATCCATCCAGAAATAGGGAACATGAATCATATAAATAGACAGGTGGCAATACGCAAAGTGTCTTGGTTACAGGATACAGAAGATGTCGCTGTAATGGAGAGCGAGAGACTGGCGGTGGAAGGCTACAATGCTGCAAGCAGAGAGGAGTATGAAGATGCTGTAGACTACTTTACTAAAGCGATACGTCTCATACATAATGACCACAGGTTCTACGGGAACCGCAGTTTCTGCTATTGCCAACTGGGGCAGTATGTCAAGTAAGTTGTGTTGAGAGAGTTCAGTCTCTCTTGGGATGTTGTGGCAGTTTGATCCCCTGGAAACTAACTTTGCAAAGTTTCTGTTCTGGATTCCAGTGTTTTACTGCCTCCTGGATCCCTCTACCATTGCAGATAGAAGCACTACTTTCCTTTGTAACATGAGGAAATGCCAGCAGTTCACTTTCACATCCCTGAGGACCTGAATTCTCATCTGCAGAAACCTGGAATCTTGCTTTCTACAACTCCCTTAGCCATTCTTCTTCACACACTTCCCCTTATACTTCCTTCTATTATCTATTTATTTACCCTATTTACCTAAATATAGGATGATGGTGCATGTGAGATTTACAAACCTCTGTTTTCATGAAAGTACCTATACTACACACTGGCTGTCTGTTACTCCCTAAAGGTAGAGGCAGCAGGTTCTTTTATGATATTGTTAGCTGTCTGCCATATTGTATCACAACTGGTAGCAGGTTCATCTGCAATTGTTCATTGAATTTTATAAGCAAGCTGTAATATGTGGCTGTCTTACTGTTCCAGGGCACTGAAGGATGCAGACAAAGCAATAACATTTGCACCACAAAGCCCTAAGGGTTATTACAGAAGAGGGGAAGCTCTTCGTGGCTTGAAGGTAAATCTGCACCTGACCTCACCTCTCTGATGCATGTTACATGTATCTCGTGCAATTTTGAATACAGCTTGTATTCCAGTTGATGAGACATGCTTGACCTTTATGGAGAGAAAAGGCCTCAATAGGGGCATTGGGATTTTTATTCTGTCAAGTTATCAGTGGTGTTGCTTATGAAGGGGCTGGCAACTTTATCTTCACTGTTAGTGGGAAGGTAGTACATTACAGACTTGTGTTTTAGCAATACAAGCAAGCTGAAGAGGCATTCGAACGTGTGATACAGTTGGACGAAGACTGTGAGGATGCAAAGCAAGAACTGGAGAATGTGAAGATACAGCAGCTTGTGGATATGGGTTTTGCAGAGGATCAGGCATTTGCAGCCATACATCAGTACAGCACAGTGCAGGTACAGTACTGTAACCCTCGATGAAGATGTAGGAATAGGTAACATGATAATATTAAAGTGGGTTGCAAGGGTCATTTAAAGTTGTTGAAATAGGTATAGTGGTGTAATTTTGTTTTTGTGTTGCTGATGGTGGTGCTACTGCCTCTGGTTTGTTAACGTCAGGGGACATGTTAAGCAGATGAATAGAATGCTTAGTGTTCTCTACTGGTCTGTTAACTAGTAATGTTTGAAGCCGCAGAAGGGAGTCTTGTGCGTTAAGCCCTTCTGCATAAACACTGGCATGCCTGCCTGCTGTGTTCCACTCAGTGTTTCTAGCCATTTTACACAGCAGTTGCTAGCAATAAACTCTGTACTGTTTGTATTCCGAAACTTTTTATTTCTTGGCAGAGATGAAGGCTGCAGTTGTTAAGTTTCCAAGTCCACATTGCACACCCCTGAAGAGAGGCAAGTATCTTGCCGTGATACTGCTAGGTCCTTGTAGTTGATGACAGATTGATTGTTGTGGTTCGTTGTTCATGAAGAGGCATGACAGCCGTTTGCTGTGTCATGTATTTCCTACATAATGCCACATTAGCTCAGTCAGTATAGTGACTAGGCTGTGGGCTGGACAATCTGGGGTTTGATTTCCAGCATGGGCAAGAGATTTTTCTCTTTGAAACATCCACGCAGGTTCAGGGGCCCATCCAGCGTCTGTTTGTTGGGTACTGGGAGGGGGTTTACAGGGGTAAACCAGTCAGGTTGTGAAGCTGATCACTGTTCTTTGTCTGGTTCGAAAGTTATGAATGAGTGGAGCTATACCTCTGTTTCTGCTCGTGTGCTTTTGTGGTGTGCACATTACATTAATGTTTATGCACCCCTCACAATAATGAATGTCTGTGATTTGTTATCTTCTTCTCATTCTCCTCCTCCTCCTCCTCCTTGTCCTCCTCCTCCTTCTTCTCTTTCTTCTCCTTATTTTCTTCTTCTTCTCCTTCTCCTCCTCCTCCTCCTCCTCCTATTTCTCCTTCTTCTTCTCCTCCTCCTCCTTCCCCTCCTTTTTCTCCTCCTCCTTCTCCTCCTCCTCCTCCTCCTCCTTCTTCTTCCTTCCCACTACAATCCTCTGCTGACCCTCACCTCCTTAATGAACTTCTCCCTGTCAGCTCTGCTTTTCTGACCTCTCTTTCCAATTTGTGATTCTGCATTTTACAATATCTGTTGGTACACAATTCTGCATTTATCAATATCTGTTGGTACACAATTCTCCATAATTCAGTATCTGTTGCTACACAGTTCTCCATATATCAGTATCTGTTGCTACACAATTCTCCATATATCAGTATCTGTTGGTACACAATTCTCCATATATCAATATCTGTTGCTACACAATTCTCCATATATCAATATCTGTAGCTACACAATTCTCCATATATCAGTATCTGTTGTTACACAATTTTCCATATATCAATATCTCTTGCTATACAATTCTCCATATATCAGTATCTGTTGCCACACAATTTTCCATATATCAATATCTCTCGCTACACAATTCTCCTTATATCAGTGTCTTTTGGTACACAGTTCACCATATATATTTGTATCTGTTGCTACACAATTCTCCATATATCAATATCTGTTGCCACACAGTTCTCCATATATCAATATCTGTTGCCACACATTTCTCCATATATCAGTATCTATTGCTACACAAATCTCCATATATCAATATCTGTTGCTACACAATTCTCCATATATCAGTATCTGTTACTACACAATTCTCCATATATCAAAATCTGTTGTTACACAATTCTCCATATATCAGTATCTGTTTTTACACAATTCTCCATATATCAATATCTCTTGCTACACAATTCTCCATATATCAATATCTGTTGCCACATAGTTCTCCATATATTAGTATCTGTTTCTACACAATTCTCCATATATCAATAATTGTTGTTACACAATTCTCCATATATAAGTATCTGTTTTTATGCAATTTTCCATATATCAATATCTCTTGCTACACAATTATCCATATATCAATATCTGTTGTTACACAGTCCTCCATATATCATTATCTTTTGCCACGCAATTTTCCATATATCAATATCTCTTTGTTATACAATTTTCCATATATCAATATCTAATGCTCCACAATTATCCATATATCAATTTCTGTTGCTACACAATTCTCCGTATATCAATATCTGTTGTTACACAGTTCTCCATATATCAGTATCTGTTGCTACACAATTCTCCATATATCAATATCTGTTGCTACACAATTCTCCATATATCAGTATCTTTTTGCTACACAATTCTCCATATATCAATATCTCTTGCTACACAGTTCTCCATATATCAATATCTATCTCCACAGAATTCTCCATATATCAATATCTGTTGCTACACAGTTCTCCATATATCAGTATCTGTTTTTACACAATTTTCCATATATCAATATCTCTTGCTTCACAATTCTCCATATATCAGTATCTGTTGCCACAATTTTCCACATAACAATATCTCTTGCTACACAATTCTCCATATATCAGTATCTGTTGCTACACAGTTCTCCATATATCAGTATCTGTTGCTACACAATTCTCCATATATCAATATCTGTTGCTACACAATTCTCCATATATCAGTATCTCTTGCTACACAATTCTCCATATATTAGTATCTGTTGCCACACAATTTTCCATATATCAATATCTCTTGCTACACAATTCTCCATATATCAATATCTGTTGCCGCACAATTTTCCATATATCAGTATCTGTTGCTACACAATTCTCCATATATCGGTATCTGTTGCTACACAATTCTCCATATATCAATATCTGTTGTTACACAGTTCTCCATTTATCAATATCTCTTGCTACACAATTCTCCATATATCATTATCTGTTTCTACACAATTCTCCATATATCAATATCTCTTGCTACACAATTCTCCATATGTCAGTATCTGTTGCCACACAATTTTCCATATATCCTTATCTCTTGCTATATAATTCTCCATATATCAATATCTGTTGCCACACAATTCTCCATATATCAGTATCTGTTGGTACACAATTCTCCATATATCAATATCTGTTGCTACACAATTCTCCACATATCAATATCTGTTGCCACATAATTTTCCATATATCAATATCTCTTGCTACACAATTCTCCATATATCAATGTCTGTTGCCACACAATTCTCCATATATCAGTGTCTGTTGCTACACAATTCTCCATATATCAATACCTTTACTACACATTTCTCCATATATCAGTATCTGTAGCTACACAATTCTGCATATATCAGTATCTGTTGTTACACAATTCTCCATAAATCAGTAACTGTTTTTACACAATTTTCCATATATCAATATCTCTTGCTACACAATTCTCCATATATCAATATCTGTTGTTACACAGTTCTCCATATATCACTATCTTTTCCACACAATTTTCCATATATCAATATCTCTTGCTACACAATTCTCCATATATCTATATCTGTTGCTACACAATTATCCATATATCAATATCTGTTGTTATGCAATTCTCCATATATCAGTATCTTTTGCCAGACAATTTTCCATATATCAATAACTCTTGCTACACAATTATCCATATATCAATATCTGTTGTTACACAATGCTCCATATATCAGTATCTTTTTTCCACACAATTTTCCATATATCAATATCTCTTGCTACACAATTCTCCATATATCAATATCTGTTGCCACACAATTCTCCATATATCAATATCTGTTGCCACACAATTCTCCATATATCAATATCTGTTGCCACACAAATCTCCATATATCAATATCTGTTGCTACACAATTCTCCATATATCAATATCTTTTGCTACACAATTCCACCATCTGTTTTTTAGTCATCATCTTAGTTGACTTCCCTGAGGCATTGATTTTTTATAAGAAGTGAATAATTTTCGTGGCTGTGGCAGGCGGCTGTGGAGGTGCTGACGACCGAGAGTCCGGTAGTTTCTCTTAACGATAGTGGCGAGATCTACTACTCAGATGAAGAAGTAGAAAACTTTGTGTCGTCTTCAGCAGCCGCACCGAGGTCTGCATTTGTCATTGGCAAGACAAACAAAATGGAGTAAGTGTAACTTCATTCATTGTGTTGTGTTCTTTACCATGTTTATGTTATTAGGCATGTTTGCAGAATTGTGAAAAGTGACTTGTCTTTGTCAGGTTTGTCTGTCTATCTGTGTGCATGGAGCGTCTTGGTTTCCACTGGATGGATTAGTACCTAATCTGGATCTTCCTATAATGAGAAATGTTTCAGACAGTAGTTGTGTGTAGAGAAAATGGAAACACATAAATTTTTGTTTGAAAATTTTGCCATTTATGATAATGTGGAAAGGTATGTTAGAACCAGACATGCGACAAATGACAGACTGTATAATGTGGTGCAGAAAAGTTACGATTTACACGCCGGATAACTAAGGCAAAAGTACAGACACACACTCAGAATATGTAATACTTTTTGCTTTTCCGTGGCAACAATGGTTAAATGTATGTACACACCTCATTGTTACACTGTACATGCATTGTGTGTCTGGGTATTATGCAGGCAGGTCTCATTTTACACCAGGGATATGTTCCTAAAATACATAACGCAAATTGAACACATAATTCACATTTCAAACATTGTATTTCCTTGGGGTTAGGGGATTGACAGCCTCATCGTATACAGTATATGAATAACCACTAAAGGACGTACGGAACTTTAGAGTATATATCTACTCTGTATACAGTATATATACATTTCTATACAATTTATTTATTTATAATGCAATAAAAATGAAAGAGACTCATATCCACAGTTTTTAGTACAGTCCATTCCAATAGTACTGTGACAGTCTTGCTGCACATACACTTTAGTTACTGACTTGGCGCTTCTGCAGTTCTGTCAGCATTATCTCCAGCAATATATAAGCTGCTATGAGCGAGTCTCAGTGTATGACATGCCAACAGTGTGTTCACTGTTTTTCAATTCGGCTTGTTACATTTAGTTTATCTTCATTACCGACTGTCTGTAGCCAGTATTTTACTTGGATTGCACTATGTGATGTAGATTTACATTTGTCACTCATATTGGGAAGCAGAGCCAAGGTTCTGCTATCCTCCAACACACTGATGGTGTGACAGTGACATCACTTTCTGCTATCCTCCAACACACTGATGGTGTGACAGTGACATCACTTTCTGCTATCCTCCAACACACTGATGGTGTGAC
>Ga0123355_10005776_pt1 | contig 18196 bp, 8 predicted proteins | sample TergutEmb28metaG_3_FD_89872 | JGI IMG/M metagenome (GOLD analysis project Ga0123355, IMG submission 89872) | Embiratermes neotenicus P1 segment gut microbial communities from Petit-Saut dam, French Guiana - Emb289 P1 | ecosystem: Host-associated > Arthropoda: Insects > Digestive system > Gut ... | reverse complement strand
TTTCTTGTGGCACAGTTGCAATTTCTTCGCGAATGGAAACTTTCAGATCGTCGACTGTACGAGGTTTTCGAACGTAGACTTTTGATTTGAGGTAACCTCAAAGAAAGAAATCGCAGGCAGATTGAAAAACATGCATTCTTTTTGCGCCACTTTCAACGTAAAGCGTAATATAATTTGATTGGTTTGGATTTAGTGCAACTGATACATCTTCAAGCACGACATTAAATTATGCTATTAATAAACACAACAATTAACATAGCTCGGACGTATTTCTTCCACCCACTGGTTATCGTCAGGGGGAAGGCTGACATTTGAAACACTTATTTTTAACCCAGCCACTTCTACCTGCCCACTGTAGACTTAGAGTGTAATTGTTGCACTGAATGACACAAACACACACCCACACATGTTAGGACTCTCATGAATGAGGAGTCGGTCCATCTTAAGGCCTCCACCTGAACACCACACAACATTCAGAAGAGAGACCTATCCTTGTCCCCCCGTGTAATTCGAACCCGCAATCTCAGCAAACGAGCAGCCTCACACCTACGAATTAGACGGCCCCGCCACCGAGATCGGCTGTTTGAAACACTTAAAATGTATTCAAGATTCAACCCGACAATTTTCCCTAAAGCAAAACAACTTTTCGTCTGTGTGCTCGATAAAACGACAGCATGTCTTCAGTGTTTGATGTGAAAAATAATTAATAGAAAGATGCATTGTTAAGGCGTAATTAGAAACATTTGACGTTAAATCCTGCAGAATACAGTTTGCTCAAGGGAAAGAAAATACGCCCTAGTTATTAGCGTTTCATGTGCAAGTGAATTCAAGACCCAGAATGCACAATAAAAAGCTTTCTCTGTCTCGTTCCCACAGTAGTACTCATATAGTAAGCCCTGATAGAACAAATAATTGTCTACCGAGGCACCGCATTGTAATACTCTATAAGCAACACGCCTACAGACAGTAGGGGCCACAGTCGAATATTTCAGTCTGTATTTCAGGTTCCTACTTGATGTTATTATATTTTCTCTAACATTTTATTTTTGTTTACTGCACCTCTAAATGAAAATATCAACTTAGGGTGACAAAACTATTTGCGATGTAAGTAAGAGCAGATTATATCTAAGATATGCTTGTGGCAACGAAATCTACAGTATTGTTTTACGCCCTCATATCTGAATATATAAAGACAGAAAACGACGTAAACCTACAGAAATTATTTCTCCTTTTATTTTACATATATATTATTTTAGTGGGCCCGGTGGCTCAGTCGGTATAGCGACTGACTACGGGCTGGACGGTCCGGGATCGAATACCGGTGGGGATGAGATTTTCCGCCCGTCCAGATCGGCCCTGGGACCCACCCAGCCTCCTGTAAAATGGGTACCGGGTCTTTCCCGGGGTTAAAGTGCAGCCGGTGCGTGCTGCTGAACACTCACACCCTTCTAGTGCCGCCGTCATGGAAGAGTAGAGCTATACTTCTACCCATCCTCTGGGCCATATCGGGCCTGTAACGGGATCACTTTACCTTTGCCCTTTTTGTATATTATTTTAGGACTCTTATCATAAGGTATAAACATAAAGGAAGAAAATTTGAAAACAGGACGCGAAAGACAGTATTTGGACTCAAGGAGAGAAAGTTACCAAGTGATGAAGAGAGTTACGTCTGCTTAAGGACAGGCTTATTATTTACACGCTTTATCTAGGATTAGTAGTGGTAATTCTTTGAAGACTGTAAAAGTGAAAGTATTTTTGTGTTCAATGCTCACGAGTTTCCAGGGCTTGCAAGTTTTCCTTTTGTTAAGGGTATCATGCAGATAAATGCGGACTATGAAATATTGCTGGAATGATACTGACAAGGAAAACCCGAAGTACTTGGAGGAAAACCGGTCCCAGTGCCACATTATCTACGACAAATCTCACACGGACTCTCCCGGAATCGAAGCCGGTCTTTCGTGGTTACAATCACACCGATTAACCACCCAAACCACAACACATCCTTAAAGACTCGAGATTAACCTGATTTACATTTAAAAATCTAATTTTTAGCTGCACAATAAACATTCCGCCTCTGTTACAAAAACCATTGTGAAGTTAATAATACGTACTGTACAGAGAAATAATCCCAGTTTGTACATACAAAACACATAAACGTGTTCTCTGGGCAGAAATTATGGTTTTTAAGCGTTAAACCGGGCGGATCATAAAGCAGCATTTTGGCTTTAATCATAGAGATTGATTTGATGGAACGTCAAGCAAGCAAATTAATATATATATATATATATATATATATATTTATGCCTGTTTTTTGTGGGGAGGAAGTCCAGCGAATTTCATGAGCAACTTTCACTAGACTAGGGGACCGTGGTAGCGGTTAAGGAGCTGTGCTACAAATCGGTAGGTCGCTGGTTCAATCCCAGCTGGTGTCAGTGCATTTTTCATTGACATAAAATCCCTCCGATCGCACTATGGCCCTGGGGTCGACTCACCCTCTAACAGAAATGAGTACCAGGAGTATTTCCTGGGGGTAAAGGCGGCCGGTGCGTAAGGCTGACAACCTTACCACCATCCTGTTACGTTGTCATGAAATCTGGGAACCTTAACTTCCTGGAAGCCTCTGGGCCTGTCCAGGTCCGTAATGGGACTGCTTTACGTTTACTTTCACTAGACTACACCCCGGACGGTCTGGGATTCTAATCCCGGGAGTTGAAAGATATATTTCTCTTCTCCAAAATATTCAGCGGGTTCTGGGGTCAACGCAGGATACCGGGGTAATTTCCTCGGGTTAAAAAGTCCGTAGCCTGACGTTTACTGCTCATCTCTATCTAATGCCGAAGTTAAGTATGAATGAAGCTGTACTTCTGCTCGCCCATTTGCCTTCATGACGTGGATTGGGGAACACGTTTACATTTTACCTTTTTTTACTTCAAATTACAAGGAAGACCTTCTGCCGTGAAGTTACCCATTTAGACGAGAGGTCCTTTCTTATTTTTATAGGTTATGTAAAGGGCGTATTTTCCTAGGCGATGCTGATGAAATCCACTGAAAGCTAAGGCAACATAAGTCGTCGCATGCCCGTGGTTGGAACTGGGCACATCCCGAATATCAATCAGAAAGAATTCTGTTTTTTAGGACCTACTGTGAAGGGGATTCTATGAGTTCAGAACAAGTGATTTTTGAAATCAAGTTTAAGAAACTCGTCTGGCGCAGACTCTAATATTAAATCAATTAACCATCAGATTACATTAATTAAAATTTTATTTTGAACAACAATGCATAACCTACTATTTAGACGATGATTGATAAACAAGTGTTTCGGTATTCGTACTTCGATCAGTGAAACTTTGGACGATAATTTCCGTCACGTCAAAGTTTGAAGAGAACAGAACAACTTTTTGGCTTACTGCTGTAATAATTTATGGGTGCAGTGATGTCATGTGTCAATTAGGAACTTTAATGAGATTTGTTTTACAGAGGCGTAGGCTTGACGGTGTGTTAGTAGCCAATGAATAGGGACCATCGGAGCTTGTCATTATTTTTCATTACGTAGCGGAGTTTAGCTACAACAACAGCAAACAACTGCACCGTGAAACACCGGTCATGTTTTGTGTTACATTTCGACAAGCTCAGCACTGTGTTTTTAATTGTTAACGAAAACAAAACACTCTTATATTGCAGCTGACATAACATGAAGGCAAAACATACCATACTAAATAGGTTAACGAACTCCATGTCAGAGAATTTTCCGTAACCAATTGATAATTGGGGCTATTTCATCAGATTAATCAGTTCCGTATTTATTTATAGAACCTTAAATGTTATCATCGTGTTTACAAATGTCCGTTATTTGAACATTTTCAGGACAACAACACGAAGCTCACAAACACATACCTCATATTTTTATGATCCGCAGTTACGCTTCCTTGCCACCTGCTGTCAGTCACTTAAATCTTTTCTGCCGCGATTTTCAACTAAAACTTCTGGAGTATTTTCATGCAAAATTCATGCCCGACTAATTTAGCTAATTCTAGACTAAAAAAAACTCTCTATTTTCTTAAGATCCACTTTAATATGATCCTGACGCCAGCGCCTAAATCTCAGAATTCTTTCATTCAGGTTTTCAAAATAATAAGATTTACTCATTTCTCCCCTTTCACATGTCTCACTCCCTACACCTTATTTTGGAACAGCCTATTTTTTCTTCATACACCAACTTTATTACTTGAATCACATTTTCATATTAAACTGTTATCTCTTTCAAACTATTTCCTTCTATCAGGGCTTTTACTGAAATTGTGTAGCCATACGCATTTCTCATGAACTTCATGCCTAGCCTATCCCATCCGTTTTTATTTCGTAATCATAATCCTATTTGTTGGAGGTTACTGTTTGTAAAGTGCCTTATTATGCATTTTTCGCTATCATTCAATTACTTGCGCCCTCTTAGGATTGAATTTTCTTCTCAGACCATCTAAAACACCCTGAATCCTCGTTCTTTCCTGGAAGATGGGAGCAACGTTCACACCTATATGCCAATTAATTAACACATAATATCAGCATAATAATTTACATAAATGCCAATCTTTCAATATATCTGCGGCAAGGAAATTGAGAGCGTGAGCTAGTTTGCATACTTAGCGAATGTAAATGCTAAGGTTAAGAGCCTACGCGTAGGTTTCTAGCCTGAAAACCTCAAAGAAACAGTCCCGGAAAACTCACAAAGCCTACTAGAGGATGAGTGACAAAATTAAGACTTAGGCGAGGATAGAACAAGATGGATGCAGGACAAGAACTGTTAGTGGGTTCTGCGGACACTTTAATAAATTTACGGCTTCCGTGTCTTTCGTAGAATTTCTTGATCAGCTCTGTAAATATTATTTCATTGAAATTCGTACGACCCGGAGTACTGTTGTATGTAAGTCAGTAGGTAGACTTCCTGAGATACAAAGTGGAAAAGAGATATTTACAATTAAATTTAACTGAATCCGCTCCATATTTAGTTTTATCTTTTCAGATGAATGTCTTTGAAAGAGACATCATAATGTTACTTGTATTCTTGTAGGCCTCAACTTACCATGACTTTTACATTAATTGTATGTGTTTAATTACAGTAACCATTTTTGGTAACGTGGTTAGGCTGGCCGGTTTACTATTGTAGACTTAGTAATTGAATCCATAGAAGATGTTTCCACTTGAACAGAGCACCGACTGTACTTGGCGAGATTTGTTAATTAAAGTTTATAGACGAATATGCATGGTGATCTTTTAATATCAAAAAATGAACCCCAAGTGTAATTAGTTGTTTCATAATGCCTTGTATACCTACGCGCCTTTTTCTTTCTTTACTCTCTACACAAGTTTTTAAAAATCCCTTTGTGGAAATTAACCGTTGATGAAGGTTTTTATAGGCTATTTGATAGTTATGTGACGTAACAATATTCCGTTCGCCGCAACATTTTCATTACATATTAATTAAGGGGCCCATAAGGAAAATGATTAGTTCCATTATTCATACATGATGTTTTCAGACGCGTACATTTCTTCATAGCTCTTTGCACACAGTGCATAAGGCCATATCTTCTATCTAGTCTTCCGCATGTTTCATCTTCAAAGATCCCTAACGGAATTCTGTTTCGCTTAGTTTGGGTGGCCTGGAATGACTCTCACTACATGACTTCTATTTTAGTACAGCAGCCACAGTAGCTCTGCTGTAGCCTACACACATTATTGTGCTCCGGTAAAAAATCATATGAGTAAGGTACCACCACCATAACCACCATAAATAATAAAACCACCATTACCTCCATCGTCACCACAACAAAATTATTATCATCATTATCTTCATCACAATCATCCACAACGTCATATACAAGGCTTCGGTGTACTGTTCTGTTTCAAACCCATTTTTATGTAAACCACTTTTCATGTCTTTGGAAGAATTCCCTGGAATTTCTCATAAAAATTTAAATTAATTTATTAAAAATTCGTTACATGAGGTCAACTATAGCGCAGAACTTATAAGTGGTAAAGAAGTACAAATGCATGCATGGTTGAGTGGACGGATTGATTGATGAATGGATACATACAATTTGCAGTCATGTTTTGGTGTGACGTGTGCATTGAACATTTTATATTAATGTTAATAGTAACCTTAAGGCGGTGAAGGTGTAATTTTTCCCTACGAAGGATATGAACGTGTATGGAGAGGTAGCAGTATGGCTTCAGGCTTCACGTATTCTTATGGCAGGCTCTAGATGACTGTAAGTGGTCAGCTTCACACTCTCGTTACCTTTTGTACATGAAACTGCGTGGGCCCCAGACATGTCTCTGATCCCTTGGAGAAGAGGTCATTTTTGGCCCTGCCGGGAATCGGACCATGTTTTCTCCTCGTCCAGCCCTACTCACTATACTGACTGCACTGTTCCGGCTCCCCCAGTTGTCAAGAAGTTCTCCACTTTCTATGGAACACGAAATCTCATTGCCTTGTTTCATAAAAACCCTTCTCTGCCCTCTGTTCCGAGGCACACCCTGTTAATTTAGGCTAAATATCATTTTAATATCAGTTATGACTCTTCCATCTATGCCTAGGTTTTTTAAGTTGGAATCTTATTTTCGTATTTGCGGACTAAACTTTTCTAAGCATTCTCACTTATCCCACACTTACTACCTTTCCCCACTAATCCCATTCTCCTTGAATTTCGCACAGGAATGTAACTGCATTTGGTGACAATTGCAAATTACGAGACTCCCCATTTTGCCTCGTATCGCACTTTTTTGTGGCGCTAGAGACCAAATCGGGCTCTGACTGCCTCATTTTTCGAGGTTTCTATTCCACACACACACACATAATTAGACACACACATTCAGTAGAACGTCTTTGAACGAGTGATCAGCCCGTCGCAGAGGCCGCTAGCTACACATATATAAGACACACAATAGACGAAAACCCGTCCCTCAAGATTTATCTACAACTCAGGCCTGGTTAATTACACACATCTGCAAAACTAGACATTATTTCGAAGATAAACACCATCACGAAATCTACCATGACAACTTCGAGTAAAACATCACAGATAACCAACGTATAAAGTAATTTATGAAACTTTATAAGAGGGAAGCCATTGTAGCTTGAAATGAATCCATTTTACAGGCCAACAGAATAGGGCTGTATCACAACAACCTCTATTCTGGCAAAATATATAAACATCTTGCGGGAGAAGAGGGAACGTTGATACCAGTATGTAGGAAGTAGTAGTGAACAATAGTACGTAGAATAATAGACATACTTAAATGTCAGTGACAATAAATGATTATACACGTAATATCTTAAAATGAGAGACAAAGGAATGTACCTCATGGCCTGAGTACATAAACTTAAATACATTTCAGTGCTGGGACAATTGTGACGTGAGTGTAGGCTAGATTGCGAATGCACTGATGCACACCAATCAGTCAGTTTCTTCAGTACGTCCTTCTTAATTACGTTGACAAATTTGAAAATATGTTTATTGCGCATTAAGAAAGGTAAATAAGCTGCAAAATATATTTTGTATTTGCAATGGACCGAACTGGAAACAATTTCTTTGAGATGGATTACAAGGAAGGAAATGTAAATCATAAGAATGTAATACAAATTTTTATAATTTGTTTTTTAGTACATCTAACAATAGTTTAAAAGTGTATAGGCACAAAATACTTCTAAAATCCCTGGTTTAAAACTAGTGTCTGTTTATAAACCAGTGACAGTTTTCATAGTTGTGACGTATCAGTGCCTATTACTGGCATTTGTTTGATTTAACATTGCGTATGCACGGCACGTTTTTTGGGTTACTGCTGCTGGACAGAAAGAAAAGCTGGGCTGTAAGCTGTTCTGTAAAATTATATTTTCTGTCCCTTTTTGTTCTATTTCTGCTCGTTCCTTTAACATTTATTTTTATGTTGCTTTCTAGGAGAAGTTATGATGTATAACTCTCTCTTGTAATGTGCCCACGCGTTTTGATTCTTTTTATTTTTTCTCCTGCCTCAGCTTCTCTGACTTGCTCTTAGAAAGAGAGAGAGAGAGAGAGAGAGAGACAAAATCGCTCCTTAGATTGTCTCTCTCAGTCTCCTTACTTTCTCTTCTTGTTCATGACTAATTTTATTTAATCTTGAATAAAACAACTGAACGAATCGGATTCCTACATGCTTATATAAAAAGAAGCAAGTGAAGGTTACAAAGAATGGGGATTCTTTCTTAACACTCTTAAAATAATGTGATATAATTGAACAAATGAGATGAATAATAGCTGAAATCCCAAACTCGCTTCTTGCCACTCCTCCTACCATTACACTTCGAAGTAAATTCCTGAATTTTAAACGCTGTTGATTTATTTCTCCGTAGAAATGATTGTGTTACAAAAAATAAAGAAAGGATCCTATATATTTTACCAGAACGCGACTTCACGCTGAGTTCTTCAGGTAGCGTCTGGAGGGAATGACCAACTCTTCCTCCTGTTTTATTTCTCTTGGGGAAAGGGGAGGGTGGGGGGCTTTTGATTCATCTCACATAGGCAGTGCTCTACCAGTCAGTAAGCACAAGTGATATCCTTGTTAGGAAACAAGTGTCGGTCACGTGTGTGTGTGTGTGTGTGTGTGCGTGTTTGTCTATGGACGTTTAACATATATACATCGAAGAACTGCTTAGAGCGAAATCTTATGGGAGTTCAAAATATTTTCCATTTCAGACACCTTTACCTTTATGCACTTTGCTCTAGATTAATTAAATATTGCCGTCGGGCTACGTAACTATTATATATATGACCCAAATCAGAGTAACCCTTTTCATTGGAGGTAATGTACCTACACAGTTACTGAACGATACATATCGCAAATTTCTTCCTTTCCTTCTTATCTTGCCATTTCACTATTTTCCAGTGATCTAATAGCTTGTATGAGAACAGGAATAAATACACATACCACAAGCTTTGAACATCACGTCTTCCTTCATTTGGTCCACAGAATGTAGGCTATTTGTGAACTATTCTGATTTTCTCAAATTAAAAACTATTATTCCTCTAAACAATTTTATACTCTTGAACTCTGTAACACACATTGCATACTTTCTGAGGTCGTAAGTTACATATAAAATATAACTTACACACGACTCATGCTTGAAAGTTTTTAAGGTTGCTGCAGATATTTTGTCACGGTTTGGCTAAAATCTTTCCTCCATATGACGGTATTATTTTTTTTTCAGGCAATCTCCAATAAAGAATAACATTTAGAAGGTAGCATAAATATTGAGGCACATGACACTTTGTCAGATTCTGGTTTCCATGACTTTTTCCACTTGAGATATTTTTAGTATAGTAACAGTAGTTTTGCACCGTCTTTCAGTATATATTAAAAGAGTAGCCTGCAGATAAATAATTGATTTTCGGTATTTGTTTCGTTATAAATATATTTTACTATGTTTTCATAGGAACACGTGGATATTTCAAGCACAGATATAAGTATATGCACATAAGTTAGCTCGTATATAGCCTAGGCATCTAAACTCGTATGTTCTAACAACATATCTGCTGGATATGTTCAGTTTAGACTGCTTGCTTGCCTTTACTCTCAGTGATCTTGTTGTGAGTCTTTCCTTATTTAGACAATGTGCCAAAATAGCGGTGAGATATTCATTTTAGTCTCTATTCTTTGATAATCCGTTCGGATAGGTTTCAGCTTCTAACGGAACAGGTTTTGTCAAACTTGTTCTCTTAGCTGCAACTATAAGTATTTCATTAAGCCACTCTGCAAGAACTCACTTGATATTCGATCAGTACTTCGTTTTCTTACCTCGGGACACAATAGAATACGAAAGTCGGAGAGAAAGTGACTTTTCATGGCATATAATCTCGTACCTGAAGACTTTACGCTGATTATAATTATAGTCTGTGAGGATAATTCATCTACAGCGCTGGAACAAGATCTTGCCGGCCAAAAATTTCAGGACGGTCGCGATGTGCTAACTTTTGTGCCACGGTGGCTGATAATACATGACACGGAATTCTACCAACAGGGAATAGAAAATATTATCGCTCAGAAAGACAAACGCCCGAATTGCGGCCTACACTAATTGGAAGAACAGCGGAATAGTTACACTCTCAGCTTTTCTTGTTAGGGACTAACATGGAGGATATTTGACCTTGTTTTCCGAATGGCTCTCTCGTGTTTCATTAAATGAAGGAGCACGCAAGGATCCTTCATTGTTATTCTGCTATATCAGTTCAAGTTCAGGTGATGTCTCAGTTTACTTTCGTAACATCCATCGTGTTATTATCATTTGTGTACCTTCCGATTTCACAAACGGCGTGCCCCTCGGGGGGCTGAGGTTCATCAACAGCATTGGTTCGTTATTGGTTGTCTTCATATCTGCTAGTGCATTAACGCCTATCTTTACTTGCTTTGCTTAAATCGAAACACCTCTTCATGGCTCCCGCTATGACTGGTTAATGTATTTGCTTGTACTTATTCCGTTATGTGCACCTATATCTCTTCCCTCCCATTTCTTCTACATTCTCTTATGATACATTGCCGTCATCTATTTTTTAACACACAAGCGGCATCCCCCCACCCTGGTCTATCAAGCCCCCTGCCCCTTCCGTTGTTTCAATGTCAGGCTCCCCTTCATATCTCCATAACCTCCCTAATAAATAGCATCAGCAGCAGCTTTGGGTTCAGGAGCCCCCTACTGTTGGGCAACTTATAACCCGGTCCAGTCCAATCCCGTCCAGTCTCTAATACTGGAGAGCGCCTTCCCCTCCATCTGCCTGCTACTTTCCACAACTACCAACACCCATACATGGCATACAGACAACAGGACAGATCATCAGAGTATATTGGCACAAATGAATCAGCCAGGGTTTCTCAGTTGTTCCAAGTGGCCTAAACTAATAAACAGATACAATTTAATATAACAGGAGCACATTTAAATACTCTGCTATCACTTGAATGGCCACAGGATAAAAAGATTGAAACATATGATTAAATAAATATTTCAAGAATATTACTTTAATATCTGGCAAAGTCTAGATAATAAGATAAATTTTGTACTAAAATTTGAACTTATTTTTATGTAGGCTGTGGCAGGCACAAAAGTATTATTTCGTTAATATTTGGTTTCCCCAATTCGTACTTATGTTATGTATACTCCATGACGTCGATCTTTTGAGACCGAAACATGCGGGAGATATTATAAGGGAAATAAATATTTCACATTGATTTTATTTGTAAGTGAGTTTATAAAAGTCTTCAGCTGAGTACACACAGTGCAAGAACTAACAGAGAAACAAACGAAATAGGGATATTTTTGTGACCACATATGCCACTGAAGTTTGCAGAAACTTTTTAAGTCCTACTAACTTAAATTTTTTCCCAGGCGTTGAGGAAAATGTAGGAAATCAAAATGGAAGCAATTGCCTTGCGATACAATTTGGTGTAACCAGGAGTATATTGAAATTTTTGTCAATAAAATATAAAAATTGCCACACCTGAACTACATACGTCTTCATCAGGACCCTCTACAGACTGTCACCAATAGCTCAATAGAGACTGCTATCAAATTATTCGGAATGTCGCCAATAACGCAGATTTTTCTTGAAAGAGAAAGACAGAACAGGAACGATACGAAGGGAGGGAAGAGAGATAGAAAAAAGGACACACGTGTTTACTAGAATCGACGCTAATTTTTATGTGAAAACAAGTAAAATAAAACAGCCTTACATTCTCATTTGAACAGTTGTTTTCTGCTCATATGGGAGATTGGGTAGCTCAGTCAGTGCAGTGACTTCGCTACAGGATCGATGAGTGTTTCTGTCCTCCCAAGCATTCAACTAGGCGTTGGGGCCAACCCAACCTCCTACTCGATTGGTGCCCTGGGCTTTCCCTTACGGATACACTGGCCGAGGGTAAAGCTGACCATTCATCCCAATTAATGCCGCTTTAAATTTCAGTGGAACTGTACTTACATAGCGTGACAGGGAAATTTTTGCCTTTGGGTAAATTTGATTTATTTAACGTATTATGTTGTTATAAAACCAGACAGTACACAGGTTGTCATAATAAGGGTTGGGAACATCTCCCACTCTTCTGGCAGGAAGAGCGATATGACAACACCGCTATTCATCCCTGTCCCACCCACCCTCTTCCCCGGCCATCTCTCCCTACCCCTGGCAATGCGACTTCCCGCGGTGTACGGGATTGGATCGGATCATCTGATGTAGCAACAGCATCCCTTGCTCGCTGGGAGATGGGGGCTGGAGCCGCTTCGATCTATCTGCCTGCCCACTTCAAAACATAGTGTGATAAACACGCATGTCACTTGCCAGTAATTGCTCGGTCATCACAGGACAGGGTTCAGTTAGCAAACGGTGGAGAAAACAGTTTAAAAATAGATAGAAATTGCACTTAATCATTTCCATGATACGGAGAAGACACTGTCTCTTGGAAATGGGTTCTTCTCTTTGTAGTATATGGTATTATCGGTGGAAAGAAATTGTCTTTTCTTGATTTCAAACTTTCGCCGTGTTCTTCTTCTATGAAGATGGAACAGACAGAGCGTTTCGAAACGTTGGCATATAAAATTCAGACGCTGGGGAATAACCCAGAAGAAAGCATGCAGAAATTATCTTGCCTTCTACTGACTCTTAAGTCAATAATTTGTACCTACCTAGAAGCTTAAAACGGACTAAAGATATCACTTAAAAATGTAACATAAAATCTATTTTATTCTTGAATGGAAAAAGTTATTTTGAAGTATGTCCTCTGCGTTACATTCCACATATACGTATATCCCAACAGTATCTTTCAACACGCAGAGTTCAAATTTTATTCTTTCAAATATAGTGTAACCTGTCTTAAAGCGAACCTGAGCACCACGGAATTCTGTTTTCAGCGGAAAACTCTTAGCGTCCAAATGATCTGGAGCCCCGAAAAGGCAAATGTTTGGTACCTGTATTAAAGCAAAACTTTCCCGCAACAGAAAATTTTTAGTTCATTTAACGTTTCGTTATTGCAATTCGCAGTGAGAAAAAATTTAAAGTGATTTACGTTTCTACATATTCCATATTGTTTAGACGTACAACTAGAAGCTACAGCCGACAGAGGTTACTTGAACTTAGCTTCCTTTAATTAGTCTGTTATAAGCCTACACTAAACCTGCTCTTACTTTATTTCCTGCCTTGTTCTCTAAATTCTTTCTTACCTACATTTTTCATTTCATTGTTTAAGAGGAGATAATAAGCTTGTTACTATACCTTGCGTTGTGTATTGGGGGGGAGTGGGTCTGCCACGCTGTTTCTTCTGAATAAATTGAAGGGATTTCAAGAAATTTGGTAAAAATTTTAGTTTGTCATTGGCCCAGATTTATGTTTATTTTTATCAGCACGGTTATACGTGTTTATCAACAGGGCACAATCCCGGACATATGAAGTGTGGGGGGGATGTCATCTTACATGTTATTCTTGGAGAAAATTCAAAACGGCACAGAATATTGAAATATTTTAGGTCTCTGAATAATTCTTATTCCAAAAGGGTGAAAACAATGCTTGATTTTCGCCTGATTGTTAGGATAGGGTGAAAATATAAACTTTTGACACTTTTCGACATTGGAAATCCGCCACATTTTTGGCTGTGCATTAGTAATTTGTACTTTCAGGCATTAGTTTAAACGAAAGTTGTACTTTAGTAACGAAGTTTTATCTGGATTACCTTTCTAATGTATAAGATTTCATAAAGTTTTACATTTATGATTTGGGGTTTACATTGTCCGAGGCTGTATTGAATTTGAGAAACCAAATTTCAATTAATCACCTTCATATAATATGATACTTTCTTTAGCTAAATTCATGGTGTCGAGTCCTTTTTAGAAACTAATATTTTCTCAGATCGTCAAGACATTCCCCGCTTTTTATGCAGTCAGAAATTTCATTACTGCATACAAAAGAACCCTTCACTTTTCCCTTCTCGTATCCTGATCAATCGAGTCTATGCCTTTCAATTCTATTCCTTTAAGATATATTTTCATATCCTCCTTCCTTCTGTGCCCAGTTCTTTCAAACAGCTCTTTCTTTCATTGTTTTTTAAAAGAACCTGTAAGCCTTTCTCCTCCCCTTGTGTAAGCCACATGCCCAGGCCATGTCACTTTCTGTGAATTTTCTTGAGCCCATTACGATTTGACTGCTTGTTTCATTGTCGGACAGTAAGTCCTGACCTTATGATAAATGGACTTGGGATACGAATAAATATAATGTTGGAGATTCAAGACAGCTTGCGAATATTCGATTTACCCACCGATCAATTACACTCCGTCCGACTTCATTCTATTGCTATCTAAGGTCTGACTTGTCCTCCCGAATAATGGCTGGAAGTAAGTAGGAATAAGGTAGAATTAACGCTGAAGACATCAGAGATTCTTTAGCAATTTGCAAAGAAACAAAATGTCGGAAATAATTTCTTCTTCTGCTTGCTTATGATCTACAATCGATCACAAATTTCTTCCCTTTCATGACATGTTTCTATATTCTACCTTAAAAATTGTGTCACTTGAAATATATTTATCTTAATATGATAGTTTAATAACCATTATTTTAAACAAAATAACCAGTCATGTTATATCAAGGAACATCTGAAAATATACGAGATGAACTGGTGCGTGAATAGGCAGTTAGGCCCATCATAAGACAGGCCAAATCCCAGCATGTCTTTAGTGTATCAAAACTCAGAATAAAGTCACTCTTCAAAGAAACGAAAACGTTACGAAATCTATGAGGATGCCATGGATGGGAAGTTTAGCACGAAAAGAGACTTCGGATTGAAGCATATAAGATTCTATTTAGGAAACCGAAGGTTTAAAGACTACTTACAAACACATGAAATGGATCTTAAAGGAAATAAGATGCAATTTTTTGGAATATTTCACTGCCCAAAAAAGAAGGTTAATTTGGAGTGTCTGGTAAAATTTCTTGTCTCACAAAATACTGAGAATTTCGTGACTAAATTCACGGCTGTTAGTTTCTTAAAACGGACTGTGTTTCTTGGAATTACATAACAAATTTAATCAGGTCGTTTACACTAATGGGTATTGAAGAGAGAGTAACAGACAACTTCCTGTCTTTAGGTAGTGCCAGTAAGAAGAGTGAGCACAAATCGTTTCGCTTCTGAAGACTCCAGCATCGCAGAAACACACAGGCCGTAACCCGTCACCGTCACCTCAATACCACGCACAGACCAACCACTGTGCTCCCAGTCGCGGCGCACCGCAAGCCGGCAACAGATGGCGCGCCGCAAATATTAGGAATTGCTACCTTTACATAAAAACATACACGCTATTGTTATGCATAAAAACATCACCCTACATTAAAATATAGTTCAGATATAAAAAAATTATATCAAGAATAAAATATATATTTACTTTAAAGACTAATATTAATACAATAATATTTTGCAGGAAAATTGGAAAGGAACATCCTAGATCCTAGAATAGTCCACCTTGGGATGATTTTGGAAAAAGTGACGCTTGGTTATTTTCTAGTCTGAGAAGCCTCCTTCGGTTTTCCTAACAATTTTTCCACCAGTGCTGAACATAAACTAATATATCATCCGAGGATAGGCATTGGATCTGTTACGGGAATATTTCCCGTAACACATTGCCACATTAGCCCCCCAGAATTCAAAATAAAGAAGGCCTTTATGGATAACGTTGAGTAGTGGGATGAGAATGAGCAAATAATTGGAAGTCAACGTGGAAGAAGAGGATCGTAGTCAAATTTAAAGTATTATAATGTGACTGGAAGGGCAGAAGAAAAAAATAAAATTTTATCAGAATAATATCTCTTGAACAATATTCGAAATGGACATCTATCAAAGAGTGTTAGAAATCAGAACCATTAATGCCTGAACCAACTTAATCGGTGACTGATAGCCTATAGTAAAATTTCATTCAGTCTGTGAACTACCGGCTGTGTCTTCTGTCCATACTGCACATCTATTTAGCCTGTATTACTGATAGCAACATTAAACGAGCTGCAGATGCGATAGACTAAACAAACTTAGAACTGACTTAAACCTATTTCTTTCGCTTTCCGAAATCTTTATCCCATTCCTAACACATCTACTTGGTTCCATGTCTCAAAAGCTTTTGCCATACAGTAAAACCCCACAAGATTTTTATGATAATTTTTTAACCTTGTTCCTGTGCCACTAATCGGGTCCTGTGGCTGATTAAGCGTCAGAATTATTCATTAGCTTGTGAAGTCCGTACAAACCGAGATGGCGTCGGCAGAGTGAATTGGTAACGGGCCCCTTCAACTTAAGGACCGTCGTTCCATCTCCTGCAGGAGCAAGAGTCTGTTTTATTTTACAATTCTCCAGATCACCCAGTGGCCCCACTCAACCTTCTTTTCAATGGGGAAGGAAGGTTTCTCCGTTGAAGTAAGTGGATCGGAGCGTGAAGCTGACCATTAACTTATATTTAATGTCTAAAGTTAAATACCATGTGACTGTAATCCCCAATTTAATTTCGCGCTTGCATGGGAACAACTCAAATTTACTTACTTGAAGTCCTATAGGTAAAGGTAAAGGTAAAACATTCCATATAGAGATCTGGATAGGTCTTGAAGACTGTAGGAGGTTGAGGCTTTCAGAATTTCTTGACAGTCGACACGTGAAGGTGACAGGGTTGTCAGCACTAAGCACCGGCCGCCTTTACCCCAGGAGCTACTGCAGTTTCTCGTTTCTGTTGAAGGCTGAATAGACCCCAGGTCCAAAGTGAGGCCGGAAGAATTAAGTCCATGAAAATCCCAATGACCCCATCGGGAATCAAACCCACAACCTCCCGGCTTGTAGCGCAATTCCTTAGCTGTGCCACTGCGTAAACCACCTTAAGTCCTATAGAACTTTCTTGACAGGGCTGTCAGCCTAACCTAAGGCATATCCTTTAGCAGAACGTCCAAAGCAGTAACGGGTTATAACATCGGTCAGCCTAATCTTTTGATGCCTCGACTGGGTTTCGAACTTTGGAATGTGCGACCAATGTGACTGACTTTTTCATATGTCTTCTTTCTAATATTTTCTAAGCATTTTGGTTAACAAAGGACTGTTATACATTACGTTGGAAGGACGAAGAGGAAAAAACTACATTAAAATTCTGCGTTTGCCCTGAGAGATAAAATTTAGGAACTGCTGGTATACATGGAGGAGTGTGTATGTAGATACCCGAGTCACCTGTACCAATATCTGGTACTGGCATCCGATTGGCCCAGATTATCGCGTCTCCCATCTGTTAAGAGCAGTAATCGCCTACGACGGACACTAAACTCAGTTGTGGGATAATCATCTTGCAGAAGGCAGTCCGTGGGTTGGAGCGACAGGATCGCTAATGGTGATAGACAAGCTCTGTCTGTACATATCTCATGGCTTGTTATCGGTTCTGGATGTCTCTAGTGAACAAGCTATTACTATAATACCAGAGTGCCAGATATGTGACCTAGAATCTGCCAGCCACTTCATAAATCGTACGTTCCCGTCGGCTCATATTATACTTTTAGAGGTGTAATTAGATTGCAAAGCCAAATAAATTAAGATCAGAACAAATTTTCATAAATAGTAAAACAATTCTTGCTTTAGGTTTGGAAATGTATTAAGTCTGTGAAAAGGAAAATTAATTGGAACGTATTATGCATGGCATAATAAGTAACAGAATCTTGAGCAAAAATCGAACGGGATGCCAGAATTACAGCTTCAAAATCAAATTAATATGATGCTGGTCAAAATAGTTTATCTTAAAGGGAAGACTACGTTAGGAACGAAGTTTTTGGCTAAAAGACAGGGCAAATATTGGCTTATGTAGAAACAAATTTTGGAGTTAAAAATAAATGGTTTTCTCATATTCAGAGAAATCTGTGATACAGCACACATGAAATGGAATAGCAAGCCTGTGGCACGTGTTCATGCAACTGAGGTAGGAACAAGTCAGAGAAGGAAATGTTTTTTTTAAGCTCGTGGTTCCGTGCATCGTAATTCAATGTTAATAACAATCCAACCAGATGCAACAGTATGCAGATATTTATTTACTGCAAAGCTACTCTACATGTTTCGGGTGTCACAGCACCCATCATCAGGAGTACTAAAAATTGTAACCGCAGCCTCCGGTACAGGTCATAATACTGGT
>Ga0123355_10005774_pt1 | contig 18199 bp, 9 predicted proteins | sample TergutEmb28metaG_3_FD_89872 | JGI IMG/M metagenome (GOLD analysis project Ga0123355, IMG submission 89872) | Embiratermes neotenicus P1 segment gut microbial communities from Petit-Saut dam, French Guiana - Emb289 P1 | ecosystem: Host-associated > Arthropoda: Insects > Digestive system > Gut ... | reverse complement strand
CCATTATCTCCCAAACCGTTCAACTTTGGATATAGGTGTTTTGGGGTTTTTCGGTATAGTTTAACATAAGGAACACCCTCCCGAAGTCTGGTCTGTTCCTCCTGTTACACCCTGTATATATATTCTTTTCCTTATGCGACTTAACCGACCACCTCTTCACAATATACACCTTGTCCATAGGCACGTAACTCCTGCATTGCTCTCCAGCAGTTCCCCGCTTTTAAAGAACCCCGAGGCTCAATACCGTATTTAGTTGACCCCATCCCAAGTCAAATAACTTCAGTACACACTCTAACGGCCTGTTAACAGCCATTATTGCAATGTAAACCCTTCCACGCCGAGATATTCCCAGCCACCTCTTCCGAACGCGCTTTCAGAACTAAATTTTGAACAAATTTCTTAATATCAGAGTCTTCATCTGATTGCCTTTTTAATACTTGGTGAACTGTCCGCCGACAGAGTCGCAAAATAATCACATTACTATGCGCCTCTACTGCTAAAAATTTCTTAACGTGCTGGTTTTCTAAGCACAGACCAGTTAGGTATCGCCCAACGACGAAAATGGAAGACAGCCCTTTGGCGGCCACCCCAAATTCCTTTATACATACACCTGCATTAGTTCCATACATGACGCCCACCCCCGCCATTCCGAAGAGTAAGACGCGCCGTGCCGAGCTGACATGGGACCCACCTCATGGATTTATTTAAAATCAGTAGCTTTATTTGAATATGTAATTGGTGTTTAACGGAACATCACATAAGAATATATTCACGCAAAACAGTCTGTGCAGTTCCTTGGATGTTCAACAGAACGATCCCTAAATTTAATATGATCCAAAACCGTGCATTAAATTGTGATATACGTGTATAGAAAGGCAAGGAATGCACTTTGTTAAATGTATTTGTGTTCCATATTGTCAATCACCAACATGTTTCGGTCGTACTCACGGCCATCATCACGGCGTCTTAAAGAATACCAATAAAACGTAAATAAGCTGTTAATCTGTACAGGTAAAACCACTTGGTGAAAAGGTTAATAATTTTGGTACTCCCTGTTATAATAGGAAGTTGGTTTATATTTCCTCTTTTAACATCATTTTGAATTTTAACTGTTTTATCACTACACAAATCAACTTGGTTTTATAACAGGGGGTTTCTAAAGTATTAAACATTTCACCAAGTGGTTTAACCTGTACAAATTAATAGCTTGTTGTACGTTTTATTAGTATTCTTTAAGACACCCTGATGATGGTCTTGAGTACAACCGAAATTGGTGATTAACAATAAGGAACACAAATTCTTTTAACAAAGTGCATTCGTTGCATTCCTATACATGTATATATAATCCGTGTTATGTAACAAAGTAACACAAAATCCAGTGATTGGTGTCGAGTGGTACAGCGCAATGACCTTGATTAACAATGCTTGGTTTTGTCACATTAGTGTAACGGCTGCAGGAGCAGCACTTGGCGACCGACGGCCACCACAGATTGAGACGGCCGGAATGAAATGTTCAACCAATCAGACGTAAAAAATAAGAAGAGATAAATTCTGTTACATTGCACTGCACGACTCAGGTAATAATATTCAATACAACTGCACTACTTATGGGCCACTTACTACGCTAAATTTTTGCGTTAAATTACCAGCGAAGATACACACTATGTTGTGATGTACATAAGGTTTCGCAAAGCAATGCTGGCGAATTTGTATTTCTCACTGATGGACGTTGTACACTTGTTTATGTACAGAAAGACCAGGTTTTCATTTACCGGAAATAAACATCCGTGTTCACACATATGTTTAACATCAGGCCTACTACACTGCACAGAAGGGTGCCTCATTAATTGTTTATAATACGCGCTACATGCCACGCACATCTAATTTTCCTTGGATTAGTCAATACTTATTCATAAAATAATTAAGTCGGTACAGTTTTTAGTATTTTAACAACGTTTATGATTAATCAAAATATTTCATTTGTAAATCACACATAGTTTTACCGGGTTCCGTCCTTCCATCTGCACTCCCATCATATTGGGCAGGAACGACTGAATATTAATAATTCCCATGGCAACTTTTATTGTAGATCATCCCCTCCCCCCCCCACACGCAAACAAAAAAAAGTGATTTAAAACCGCTCAGTGGTTTTGAGATGAAGCATAAGGAGCGATTTTCTGAGTGCGCTTACTTTACGCACTACCTGCCAATAAACGAGTACTGAGATTATATATGTCTGACAGAGGCCCTTAAACTTAGCACTTGCTGTGGGGTTCTGTTGTAAGATCTGAAACCGAGACAGTCCGAAAAACAATGCTTTGTTTGGCTGAAGACTAATGCAGAGAATTACTGCAAGGAGCTGCTAGAAGCAACACGCTGCAAGGTCTGCATAAGAACCCACTTGTATCATCTCGCGCTCGTCGCGAGTGCACTAATTACTGGTATCACACTGCCATCTGCTGTACGAACCCCTGCTGCTCCGTGATTTGTTTGCTGTTCACTGGGGAACACGATTACAGAGTGTTCAACAAACTTCGCAATCCTCACTATTTGTTCAATGACGACTTGGACTTCTGTGATAACTGAACAGTTTGCTCTAGCGGTGAGGCACAAGACACGACTTCCCCGACTGAGAAATTTCGTGGGTTTCCTCAGAATCTCTGGGTGAATACAGGGATGTTGCTGTAGCACAGACCACGATCTCTGCCTAACGGATCCTCATCCCTTCAACATTCATTATAACATTCCCACCTCAATCGACTCAGTGTCAATAACATATCTACAATGAAGCAAGGTATGTTGGCATTCTCTCCTTCAGGTAACAATGGAAAGACCCGGTTCAATTCAGATGATGTAAGAATATGTTGCAACATTTCCTTCATAATTGTAAACATCTTTAGTGGTCGTCATGCTAATCTACTGCGGATAAAAGTCCACTACTATCAACATAACCACATTACTGATACCACAGAGCCCCCAAATAGACATTTTAATTCTATTTCGACAAATACACATCCAACAAACACTGAAACATGGATTACAAAAGATTGTGCAATGTGCCGCAATGCAGTCTGGTGACTAATACCCAACAATGGAGAAGCCTTCTGCATCCTTTTTATGGCAGAATTATAATGTCAATATATCCTGATAAACCCCAAATCTCGCAAGAATTATAGATCATCACGAAGCCTATGTTATTGTACTTATTTTTATGTTGTAAACCACTTTTTGTGGCATTGTGATGTTTAAAAATTAAGAATCTCAGAACGAACTTCATGTAGTGCGGATAAGGTGCTATAAAAAGAACTTGAATTATACTAGTTCGATTCTGTTTATTGTAACCCCACTCCAAAACCACACTTCAACATCATACGATGAGTAGTTTCGGAGATTATGGAGGCAGACAGACAGACAGACAGATGCATTTCCGTTTTCACACTTCGTGCAAATAACGCACCTAACACATCTATCTAGAAATGCCAAGACACAGGTGCAAAAGCAAACTGCTTGTCCACACAGTCTTCAATGAACAACATAATTCATTTCTTCTATGCCAGTATTGCATTTCTCACATAACACTCACCCATAAAACTTTGCCACAGAATTCAGTTCTTTTCTTTCCAGTTTTGTCCAACCCCTTCACCAAGCGGTTAATTTCTTCCTCCCCATCACACTGTACTCATCTTTGCTCTTATCCTCATCCAGAAAATAATTTTCTGCCTCAGAAACCTTCCCACAACAAAAGCAACCGTGGTTTAGTGCCAACCTTCAAACTTTATCAGCTTCACTACCTCCCCCAAATCCTACATTCTTTTTTCTTTTCTTTCTTTCTTTTCTACTTTTTTTTTTTCTTGCATCACAGTAGAAAACTTTCTACAGTGTTGCGGCACCTCTTAGAAGAAAGACGATGAGCATTAAGTGGAGTGTGGAAACAGGGTGACTAAAATATTAAGACTTTGCTACATGGAAAATTCACGTCCATATTAAAAAAAAAAGTTCTTGCATTTACCTAGTTTGGTAAATCGGAAAAAAACATTAAACCGTGCATAAGATTTGGAATATCTGACGCTGTTCAATGTTAATAAAAATCCAACCAGATCCAACAGTATGTAGATATTTATTTACTGCAAAGTCACTCTACATATTTCGGGTGTCACAGCACCCATCATCAGGAGTGCTAAAAACTGTAACCGCAGCCTCCGGTACAGGTCATACTGTAAAATACTAGGATTATAGAACGAACGCAGCCATCTGGTACAACAAGATATGCCGACAGAATTAATCCTTGTATTTTACAGTATGACATGTACAGGAGGCTGCGGTTACAGTTTTTAGCACTCCTGATGATGGGTGCTGTGACACCCGAAACATGTAGGATGACTTTGCAGTAAACAAATATCTGCATACTGTTGCATCTAGTTGGTTTTTTATTAACATTGAATTATGATGCACGGAACCATGAGCTTAAAGAAAAATCTGACGCTGTCTACTGGTCTATATGTTTACCGGCCTCTGAAGTATTGACTCTGGGACAGTAACTGCTGAACTTTCTTGCCAGCGGAACCATTCCAATTCCAGATAGCCTACTGTAAACTGACCAAAGACAAAGCCAAAACTGACCACCACAGAGACAACTTAAGTTCTAAAACTTAGCAGCTACGGGCTACAAATTTTCCAGACGTGTTTTCTGCGGTTTTCCATGCCTCACTACACCACTGGCCTTGTCAGTTTGTCATATAGTATTGCCTTCACTATACAGCATGTCACTGGAAGTTGAAAAGAAAGTTGTCGACATTAAAGAGATGAAGGCTTATATGGATTTTTTATTCATGGCACAAAATATCCTAGTGGGCTAAGGCACCTCATTATCGCGGCTTCACGATCACACTCAATTAGACACAACACACTTGGTAGGTCGAGACCTCGACCTGACAACATACAATATTCACAAGGGAGAGACATCCATCCCCCGACGGGATTCGAACCCGAAATCTCATCAAGCGAGCGACCGCAAACCGACGTCTTAGACCGCGCGGCCACCAGAAACATCACGCAGAGGAAGTAGTCATCGAAATTTGCATTCATTTTTTTGGAACAAAATGAAGAATTCGATTTTAACTGCAAGTACATTGCAGATTACAATGGGCGATAAGGGCCAACATTAAAATTTCCAGACAGTCTGCAGTGTTAAATCCAATACCAGATTTCATACAAATCCACTCAGTTGTTTCGGAGACGAAACATACAACCTCAAAACGTGTGCCTGTCTTATGAACTTCATACGAATTAAAAAATATGGAAAGGGGAAAATATAACGGCACGTTACGATATGGTTACTTACACATTCCCACGGAGTGACTAATTAAAACCACGATACATATCACGACAGCCAAAGCCCGGAGAAGATAGAAATGCAGGGCCATGGAGAGAAATAGGCGGTTGGGAAACGTCGGAAGCCGGCGTCGTAATTCAAGAGGCCGTGTGTTGCCACTGTAACTACTGACCACCTCAAGGTGCTGTTGCACACATCCGTCAAGACGCCTACAATTTATCACCATCTTCCACAAGAACACAGCAAACAGCTGTTGCATAAATAACAGGTTTTTACGCTCACCCTTAAATCGCAGTCGGTATAGTGACTCTGCTAAAGGCTGGAAAATCGGAAATCGTGGTTCAGTTCTCGTCAGGGATAAGAGACGTTTATCTTCTCCGTAGAGTCTAGATCGGCTATGGGGGGGCACCAGTCGCCTATTAAATGGTTAGGTAGGGCTCCTTCTCCGGGTGTAAACCGGCCAGGCCATGAAGCTGACCATTAACTTACAAAAAGTGCCGAGCTCAAGAACGAGAGGAGCTATAACTGCACTCCACCAATACACCACGGCGTGCACGAGTAAAATTTTAACTTTATATTGTACCTCTTAAGTCAAAAGACAAAGACAGGACGGTGTCGTACAAGACCCCACGACCGCTTCCTACAATGTACTTCGCAAATCACTGCTTACACCATCTCATTTCACGTGACAATGAAGATGAGTAAACTACCGAAATGTGGTGTAAATTAAATTCAACCAGAAAATGGGAGACATTCAACAGTAACTGCGATGAAATAATTCGACACATTTTCTAAGCCTATAAACAAACAGTATAAATCTCGTCGGTTGACCAGCCACATCAGTTCGGATTTTAAGCCCTACGTTTCGGAGACTTTCTCAGCCTCCGTCATCAGGGAATAATGCCATATAGTGAAGCTATTATGTAACTTACAGAAGTCGCGAAATCTAGAAGTCTTATTAAAGAATCAGTATCACCGTAACGGGGACGCTGGCGTCCAGATAGAACAGTGTACTGTACAGTTTATACAATGAGCCAAACATCGTGAAGGACATTAAAATCAGAAGATCAGGATGGGCAGGTCACATAATAAGAATGGAAGAGGAAAGGATTCCAAAAAAGGTTTTAAACGGAAACTTCTACACCACAAGAACAGTGGGAAGACCAAGAACCAGATGGGCGGATGTGGTCCAGAGGGATGCATTACAACTGCTGGGGATAAGAGGATGGAGGAGAAGCGCTGAAAATAGGGATGGATGGAGGCGTCTTATGAGGGAAGTCAAGGCCCGGAAGGGGCTGTAGCGCCATATATGGATGGATGACCGTAACGAATACTAACGAAAAACCTAATTAAGCAACCAGCCAATCAACAAACCAACATCCACTCGCGAGCTGCGCTACGACGGATAGCACCTCTGCTTTCATTTTATGACAGCCTCTTGTTTAAATTTCATCCCAGGCATAACTGTCGTAAATATTTAGTGGTTTCCTTCATTAATTCCGGCCAAATTACGAATAATGCCGCCAGAAGAACATTACAACCCCTGAGGCATGCAATTCAATTTACTGACTGACAGCATTCTTACAAATAACGCTTAGTAACAACAGCCACTTGAATCCACTCCACCCGTTCGTAAGCTATTTCATTAACATCCGTCTACACCGAGGTCTCCCTAGTGGCATCGATCTAGAGACAATCTCCACCAAAATTTTAGGCATCCATCACTTCCACCCGTGCTACATGTCTATTCCATCCAACTACCTTTACTGGATCCCCCTAATAATACTCGATAAAGATACAATTATAGATACGTATATTTGTCACCAGCTTGTTTCCCAGAACCTGATTACTTCCTGTCTTGCAGGTCAATATATTCTCCGCTACACCCTGTCACTGAGGCGAAAGTCTAGTTTCTGATCACGTGGGACGCAGCACCGCGCAGTCTGGTCCTCTTGAAGAAAGATGCAGCAGGTTCCCGCAAAGCGTCGTAAAACAACTACACGGACACGCAATGTCGGAACTCGGAAAACTCTCCATCTTAGTTCTTAAAGTGACAGATAAATTTTCGCGCTTAACACAACAGTGCTGTTTGTGTATTTTAATACTGAAGAGTTGGGGATGGGAAATGGGAAGACCAGAAACTGGGAACAGAGCGAAACAAGCAGTGGCGTTCATTATTTTACTTCACTGACAACAAGTTATCTGCTCAAGCAGCAAAACTTCTGCGATGAGGCAATCTTGCACACGTAAACAGGCGGTGCAGAGTCTAGACGCCGTCTGTTTAGTTCCAGAACGCTTTGCTTTAACAAAGCTACTTCCAGTGCCTTGAGACATAGTATCTATTGTTCCCATTAAAGACACACGTACTAATGCATTCCCAAACCTGCAACGTTTTACAATATATGATCATTCCTCCAGGCTTCTCTTCTGATCTGGAGCATTTGCCAAGTTCTGAGAAGCCATTTCCACACGTGCGTTCGAGAACCTTTTATTTTGGATCCTGCAGACAGTATAAGTAACTGAACATAGGTCCCATGCATGCAACAATCTGAAGATGACCCTAACAATTATTAATTCTTTACTTACATGCAAGATCTCAAAGAACTCACAGCGGGATCCTGAAAAAAAATTTACCCGGACGAAGTCTAGTTGCGCCTTACAGTCAACTCGGTACACGCAGAGACGTGGTGTCATGGCGCAGAAGTCGGGTAGTAAAACCTAATGTGACAGATCATCAGAAGTTAATGGAATTGCAGGGCCTTCAACAGAGCAATGTGAAGTAGTAATTAACGTAGAGGGAAACATGCTAAGAAACCGAATGATTTATGAAATTGCACAGTTTGATGGCATGGTAAATAACAAAGGCTGCGTAGAAGATGGAGGAATGCCTGTTGCAATTAATCTGATGCGACGAGGAACATTTAGGGAAGCAAGCGTTTTGTGTTATTTTCATAATTAAAGCTTCCTCAAGTCTTTGATTGTTTGATTTATTGCCTCTTGAACTGCGTATCATCTACCCTCACAAATATTAAATGAGGCACAACAAGTAAGGGAAACAGGATGTCACAGGACAAAGAAAACCGGTTGAATTTCAAGCGAGATCGGAGATCTTTCTTTTCGCCCAGATTTAGTCCAACCCCACCAGTCTCCCTCCAATAGGTATACGAAATTATTTACCAAGAAACAATGAGGACGACATCAACAACGAGTTGAGCTGTAACTTCAAGCGTCCAAACGTCTTCATGGCGCGCTGCATAATAAAGTAAAGTGGCAACAAAAACAGATCTCAGTGGATGGCTGCAGCAATGGCATGACGGGTGTGTACCTCGACCGAGACTGCGGAAGTCTCCAATTTAGTCTACTTTCATCCCAAGAAAAGGCAAGGCGCAAGACATATACAATTACCATGCTATCAGCGTATATGCCCCTCGTTAAAGTAGTGAAGATCGATTTTCACGAAATGTAGATAGACCATCACACATTAGAACTTCCTACTAATGACGATAACAAACATGGAAACTGTATAACACTGTGAGCTACAGCTATCAAATGACCAAGAAACCCCTCCTTCAGTTTTAATCAGAAACAGCAGCAGGCCAGAGGATCTAATCCGTGACAGCAGTGGCGTAGAAACAGGAACGGTAAGTTTAAGATATAACTGATCACAATGCTAAAGCGATCACAGTCGTGTACGGTCTCCGGCCGCTCGAAGACTGGAACTGTAGGCTCGAATCGGGACCGAAGAACGTAAGTCCGCATTTCCCTCTGGTGCACTGTTCTGCTAGACACGGGCCTGGCGGTCGATCGAACTCCCGTCTCAGCCTCAGAAAGTGTACAAGCATGCCCAGCTTCAGTGAACCAGCAATCTATCCTTCAAAATGCACAAAAGGTGAAGTAAGTCTATCAAAATAACAACGTTAAGAAGTGACCGCCCCCGAAACCTATGAAAATGGGATCGTGGATTTTCCTCTCCACGCGAAACAGGTTTTATACAATGAAAATGGTTGTCGATGTGCTGGTGGTACTGTGCCAAAGACAGACAGACAGACAGACAGACAGAGACAGGCAGAGATGATTATGCTACCTTGCCAGCCACTTGACTGCCCGAAACAACTGCAAAGTAGTAATACTGCACCCCCGTTTTCCACTAAGCAGGCTGATGCAGACTTTTATTCGGGAAGTACCCGGCTGGAACCTTTGCAGGAACTCCGGCAACCCTGACAGGTTTTCCGCGGATTTCCTTGATTCCTGTAGGTGAATACCGAAACAGTGATTCGGTTAGGCCACAACAACTTGCATCGAATTCCTGTCCAATTCGTCCGTCACCAGTCATTCTAGGACCGACAACAGGGAGTCTGAGACAGCAGCGTCGTATAACACATCACAAATGAAATATCCTTACTGATTATTAATTTACTGGTATGGCTGTCCCTATGATAGGCACTGAGGTAGGCTACTGAAAACAAAGAAGGTGTCCTAAGTTCTTGTTCTAATAGTGTGAATCTGAGCGATAATCCGGTAAGAAAGAAACGGATACGCCAAGTGACCATTTCACTGGTGAGGCAGGATGTAGCAGAGTAAGTGACAGGACATTAACATGGTTTGGTACAACACAGTTTAACACAATACGTTACAACGGCAGAATATGGTAAATCAAAGGACATTACATTATATTATATCATAATACAATATAGCATAACACAGCATAAGTTGTTTTTAACGTGGAACTGAGTATGGCAGAGAGGATGACGTCATGGATCGCTATGTAGCTGTAAATGGGTGTAGAGATAATACGATCGGGTTCCGAGTTCAGCTGCTCAGCCCGTGTCACAGCTTACAATATGTATATACAATATATATATATATATATATATATATATATACAACATGTATTACATAGCTTATGTACGTGTATGTAAGTACATACGTAGAAGTATACATGCATACATGCATACATACATATGGCAGAACAATAAGCATAAAATAGCACCGTACGTATTGTACTGTACAGTCAGCACATAATAATGTTACTCAATTACCACCACCACAATAACAACAGTGCATGAAACAAGCAGACATCAGGCCATTATTACAACAAAACTACTATTTTGTACCAAGCAATAACATTTATTGATTTCTCCATTAACAAACTAATGTAGTGCAATTTCTAGGTTGGTGAACAATACTTTATGATTAGTCGGAGGAAAGTTAGCATGAAATCAATATTACGAATTCCAAACACTAATTTACCACGTCTCATGTATGCATACACATCTACAACTTTACCGGTTTCCTGACTTATACACATCTTTTACCTCTATCATTCACAATGTTAACTTTAAGTTGTTACGGATGTAACATGTAACATGTCAGGAGCACAGAAACATGACGAGTGCTAGGGACATGGGACAAGAAGGAGCTAAGGGAAGTCGTGGCTTCATTGTATCCCTTTCGCGTCGCCTTTATACCTATAATTTACTTCGTATGGATGAATCTTGTGCTGCAGAAATGACTGACGCCTTAGAAGAAACGTTTAAATGGAGAATCAATGACTTTTGCAGCTATTCCACAAATATATGTTTATTTTAAAACGCACTATATTAAGTATTACATATTACATATTCTGAGTGCGTGTTTGTAACCTTAGGTATCCAGCATGCAATACGCATGAGCCATTTTGTCATCTGTGGCCTGTCCGGCTCTACAATATTTTTTTTCACATCATCTCACAAAAAACAAGATTGTCAAAAAAATGTTGCCGAACATAAAACGTGTTTGGATTTTCTCCATAACTTTTGTATGAAACATTTCTCATTTAAAGAAGAACTGAGCGTGATATGATAAAAAAAAATACATGTAAAGTACCCGCAATTGTTGCCCGACTTGAATGAAACTAGAATTTTCTCGACAGATTTCTGAAAAAATGCACAAATATTAAAGTTTAAGAAAATCCGTCCAGTGGGAGCCGAGTTGTTCAATGCGGACGGACGGAGACACGACGAAGCTAACAGTCGATTTTCGCAATATTTCGAACGCACCTAATAAATGGTCCGGCCCTCGCAGCATGATACACCTTTCAGGGTGACCCGGGTGGCTAAAGTGTTGACCAGCCCCGTTACAGACCAAAGCAGGGTTACTAAGGCAAATGAACATGGGGCACTGGTGGAATTACATCTGACAAGGGAAACCCGAAAAAGTCGGAGAACAACTTGTCCCAATGCCACCATCTCCACCACAACTGTCACATGGAAAGCACTGGGAAAGGAACAAGGCCTCCGCGATGAGAAGACAGTGAATAACTGCTTCGCCTACGTGCAGTGGAAATTACTGCCGGCAATGATCCTTTATCTTCGGCGTGAGATTTCATACGGGTTTACGAACTTGGGGAATTGGCCGTAAACGTGCGGCAACTTCTCTGTCACGAGACCAGCCTCGTGGTCTACTGGTCAGAGTCTCTGCCTACTAATCATAAGGTCCCGGGTTCGATTCCCGGTTCTACCGTGGGAATTTTTCCTGAAGAGGAGGATTCCCGCTGTGACCATGGTCTGGTTAGGTTAGTAAAATTTAGGTTTAAGGGTCCTCCTGGCATTACATCCTCCTATATCACCAATCACATCATCGGGACAATGTAACCGCGCCTCATGGGCGTCCCAACCTCAGAAGTCGGTTACACTTCTGCCATGCCCAGGAGGGAAGACCACGAAGTCCACAAGGACATGTGGTCAAAAAGTCGGTACGTGACGAAGTACTTACAACAGAGGTACAGCTTATCTTGCACAACATTATTTTGCTATTATTACCGTATATAGATATAATAATCATAACAATAACAACATATGGTCTTTAACACATGTCTCGACCTGAGCAGCAGTTTACCTTCAGGTCTGCAAACAACGTCATGAGGTTTCGATTTTTGAGTTCTGTACTTACATGGCTGATGCTATCAGTACAATATCAGTACAAGAAACCCGAAAACTCATTACGTTACAGGAAAACCTGAAGATGACCTCATCAGGTGGAAACATTGTGTTAAAAACCGTCTATTATTATTATTATACTTATATCTATACGTAATAGTAATAAAAACAATATTGCGCAGGATAACTTCACGATGTGTGAAGTTTGAATATATAGTTACCAATTATTCTGTTCGCACATTTTGACTTTCAGACCCTCCAATGTTCGGCGATTATTTTTATACATGCCCAATAAAAATTAATCTGTCTTCTTTATCAAATTATTTATGTTTCTGCATAACACGAATACGATGAGGATTTAGGTTTAACTTCTTCTCAGCCCTTTGAGTGCCTATCTACGATCCAGCTCTTCTAAGATATTCTTCGGGCGACTGCACTGAACACTGATTAACGACGTTCAAGTTCTTCTGCCATTAACAAGGACAGCCATCCAGCACTCCTACTGTCACAAACGTCACCTCTTTGACGACAACGGGCTACTGAAAGTAAAATCGTTTATTCACTTCATGTTGGTTAATCCAGAATTAGTCCCCAAATTCGGTTTGGACGTCCACACACAATTCTGAATAACAGTATTGTTCCACCATACACATGGGCTAACACGGGGAATATTTCATGATGGCTCCTTCACCAACAAATCGTTACGAACGATCCTGATTAAGTGCAATTTAACAAACAACAATCTGGATTAGGAAGTATACAGTACTGCCACGTATGTTATTTTGTACGAAATACGTTCGGCTGCCAATGTAACAGAACTTAGCCAGTACATTTTTGGTTGTGCGGCTTTTTGTTCCCACAGTATTAATCAGTACCAGCTACACGAATCCCAAAAAATGTATTACATAAAATTGTATCAGGTACTAGGACTCTGTACGTTTTAGTGTTTCAGGGGGGGTAAAAACTCGTTCTTCAGAACGTAATTACGCCCTGATATGCATGTGTCTGATTCATAAGCGAACATTAAATTAACTAGCCCTACGGTGCACCACAAAATGTGTCAAGTGCGTGGAGACTTTTCGAATTCAAACCCGTTTCTATACAATAAACTAACAAATGATTTGTCAATCAATGCTCAGTAATCGTTACTAGAACGCTTGTCATTTCTTAAATGGTTCTATGAACCGTGACGTAAATAACAGTAAAATGTAAAGCAGTCCCATTACAGACCGGGAGTGGGCCAGAGGGTTCCAGGAAGCTAAGGTTCCCAGATTTCATGACAACGGCACAGGATGGCGGTAAGATTGTCAGCCTTACGCACCGGCCGCCCTTACCCCCACGAAATAATCCTGGTACTCATTTCTGTTAGAGAATGAGTCGACCCCAGGATCAGAGTGCGATCGGAAGGATTTTATATCAATGAAAAAGACGTAAATAACAGTAAGAATGGAAAAGGTGTGGCCCATAAAGTACGAGTATACACAGCATCAGGAACTGCGTTCGTTCAATCACTGAGCTCACATAAATCGGAAATAATGAAATGCAAATTAATTATACTACAGTATCGAATTTGAAAAAAATGGAAGCTTTTTGGGCTACTACATGGAGAAGTCCATTTAAGGTCTTGTGCACAATAGGCGTCATTACGAATTAGTACGGCTGAAAATGGGCATTTCCCCCGAAGGTACCCCTATCTTTACGTAGGGGTTGGCGTTGCATGGTCAAATGGTCCTGAGAGCTATGGTGGCGGAAGCGTAACTACTGGTAGGGCCTTCCATGCCGGACAGGTCCAAGATGATGCTAAAGACAAATAAAGATACTTTGGTCCTCCAGGTTGGGGATTGGGCGTGGGGCTACCCCACCTCATAAAATTACGTTCCGTTGAGAAGCTTCTGAAGAAAGAAGAGGCTAAGTTCCACCAACGACTGTAATGCCAGAATAAGAAAAATAGTAATATGAGCACTGCCTGTCAAATAACAGTGGAAGTCTCCATTAGTGGATGTCAAAAGATTTGAAAAAGTTCAGGAATACATGGAAAAACCCACTTTAGCCTTATATAAACCAGGGTTTATTATGGACAAATGTTGCTGGAAATTGGAATTTCCCGACAAATTTCTGTGAAAGTCTTTGACATCGCATTTCAACAAAGTCTTAGGAACAGTTTGTGGCACGCACAGAAAAGTGAATTTATATGCAGTCTTAATGTAAAGGAGAGTTTATAATGGTTCGATATGGTCAAAAACTGGTAATGGGAAACAATTTGTGGTTGGTGTCAAATGCGTAATTTTAAAAACATCTGTCCAACTGTAGAGGCGCCGAGAGAAGGTCACAGATGACCAGTAATGACTCGTCACAACGTAACTTTGCAAAAAGGAAATCCTTGAACTTGACAGGCACAAGAGGCTGGATGATACAGCGAATCATAATGCGAGGAACAGAAAAAGTCCGCCCGCCTGAGTGCGTCTTCAAAAAGTGTAAAATAAAGCCATTATCGAGCACGCCGGGAAGAATGGGAAGGCACTGAGGTATAGTTACACACGTTTTAACACTAACATTAGATGGAGGTGAATGGTTAGGTTCATGCTTCTGCCGCTTTACCATCGTGAAAACAGCCCACGGTACTCAATAAGAAGGATTCTGGCTGTGCCCCACAGCTAGTACGGATGCATTTGAGAAGAGAATTTCTTGGCCCTGTCGGAAATCGAACAAAAACCCGTAGACTAGTCACTATACCGACTGTTCCAGATTAGGAAAAAGGGCTGTCTGCCACACACACACACACAGACACACACACACACACACACACACAAAGGACGATTCTGCTGGATACATGCAATATCAGAAGACAATCGGTACCTTGCGAAAAAAAAATATCATTGCGATATTTGAAGTTCTCACAGAGATGTTGATGCCAACGTCTTCTGGGATTTTGAGTCTTCATGCCAAATCCCAGAAAACTTGGTTACTGAAAACATCAGTTGTAGGCGTAATGCATTCCTGACAAATGTCGGAAAACATATACGAGAAACAGGCACAAACCTAAGATCTCCGTGTAATAGTCGTAACAACAACATCATCATCATCAACAACAACAACAACAACAACAACACGGAACAGAATTTTGAATGCCGCTACTTTCTGGTACTGATGCTGACAATTTATAACGCTAAATCCACCTCATATAGCTCATCACCCTTTAATACATTTTACATTTCTATAGCGTACCGAAAATGAGCCTTAAATAACTATCAATTTCATTTCATTATTTGGCATAAATATTTCAGGTGAAACTGCTGAGATATTATGTTACATGCAATCTTGCATCTGAGGGGAATGAATTTTATAACAACTGGGGAGACTCTGGAACGGAGGGGAACAGACTTGCGCAAACGAATATACAAGGTGAACAAGAAGCTGTGTTAGTCCCTGTGTATTACATCTGTGACTATCAAAGTAGAAAACTTTAACTGCCAAGTAAGTCTGACCCGTAATTGGAAAGTGTTGGGTTCGGACCTTGACACGTCTGTCGACTAAACCAACAGATAGGACAGTATCTCGAAATGTGCCAAGACGCCATCCTTCCAAATCCCTACCCACTTATCAGCCACTGATGAACGTATCTGTACCATATTCTGCAGCACAATCAAAGAAAACGGCTTCGTTAAATAACTTCAGAATCAGTCTACTTGACGTTACCAGACTTCTTGGTAACTAACGTCCCGCAATTAGCAGACTAGACTTATGCGTATCCTACCGTGCTGAACTGACAGGAAATTCAGAGTACCCTAACACACAGCAACGATAGAAACTTCGCGGAAATGTAACATGTTGAAATGTCAGAGACTCCCAATCACCCTAACATGCCGTAATGACGCAGAATTCTGGGTATCCTAACATGCCATAATGATGCAGACTTTTCGATATCCTAATATGTCGCAATGATACAGACCTCTCAGTATCCTAATATGCTGTGACGAAAGAAATTCAGGACGTTTCGGACAATTTAAGTATTTGTTTATTTATTTGTAGTTTATTTAACGACGCTGTCAGTAACTCAGACTAATGCAGGTTCCACAGTGAATTCTATAGAATTTGGAAGGAGACGGGCGTAACATAATTTGAGGAACTAACCCGTTATAACCCGGGGAAGAGGGAAACTGAGAAAAACCACAGAATCGATGTCTGGATAGTCGATGTTTCGACCGAGATTCGAACTGTGCAATTTCGGAGTGCAAGTCACATGGGCTAAAGCTTGAGCAAATTTTGATCATGTATGAAGCGAACCTGCTGAGTATATCATGGACTAAACGTGAGTGAGAGAGTTCAAGGATAAGCAAGTCGTCAGTTGTCACTAGTCAGTTTAGGGTTGCTGGTTTTCCAAACCCTCAGATACCTCAGTATTGTGAGTTTCACGGTAAGTTGGAACATATAAGCCTTTTAAGTGAATGTTTAAACATTATAAGCGCAGAGGCAACTTTTAATATTTGTCCATGCTATACGAGTGGGTCGGGTTGCTCAGTTGGTATAGCGACTGACTACGAGCTGGACGGTCCGGGGATCGAATCCCAGTGGGGACGAGATTTTCCGCCCGTCCAGACCGGCCCTGGGGCCCACCCAGCCTCCTGTAAAATGGGTACCGGGTTTTTCCCGGGGGTAAAGTGCGGCCAGAGCGTGGTGCTGACCACTCACCCCCTTCTAGTGCCGCGGTCATGGAAGAATAGAGCTATACCTCTACCCACCCTCTGGGCCACACCGGGCCTGTAACGGGAACACTTTACCTTTACCATGCTATACGAACGAGGTCAAGTATGGACTCTTACTTCCTTGTATTACGTTTGACAATGTAGCTGGCATTAGCACTGAATAAAGAAACCTGCACCGCCATCTTTCTCTACAGCACGCTAAATCGCAAACCGAATATGTAATTTAGCAAGAAAAAATAAAAGAAACACAAAGGTCTTTCTGCTTAAAATCAGGGCATAACGTAGGTTAATACACATATGACACAAAAGACTAGGCGGAATCAGTACAAATTCGAAAAATGAAACCCGGTCGAACCAGACTCGCAATAATTACATCCCGACGCTCGCATGACGTGTTTTGACTGCGCTCTGTTCACAATGTATTCCGCCGTCGGGAAATGCAGCCACAGACCATACGCACTGCGAATGGTACCGACCTCACAAGATAAACATGAACACGGCACGTAACAAAAGGCACCGACCCTCTATGTTGAAAGGGTGGTAAAGGGTTTTGTTTCACTTTCAGGGAAGGACTTTTAGAAAGACGAGGCATCCTGTTCATTCGCTGTGCGACCACAAAGCAATACTACGACACAAAACAGAATAAACACAGGCATCATCATGATCATGTTATTGTAGATGATGATGATGATGATGATGACGGAGCCCAAACCAGCCCCAGGTGCCCGCTCGGCCATTGACGAGCCACCGGCTTATTTATGTATGCTAATTCCATTCCCTGTGCCACTGTAGGCTATTCCAGCCTCCCCTACAGGTCGACACAACGTGCAGCAAGACAGACATACGAGCAATATCAGAGTAACTCAAACTGCAGCTACAATAAACAATTCGGTTGATGTAAACAGTTTATACAAACACAGCACAGGATTAAATATGGGGATTCAAGGTGCCTAAGTTAATGCCTTTATTCTGTACTTTATATCATATTATACATTTTTTTCGAAAAAATGTCGAATTACTGTGACCTGTACAGAATATATATCTTTGTTGAATCAAAAAGGATCAGTTCACTGGATGTACTCTGTGGTGTTGTATCGTAGGTGTTGTATACATACTCACAGCGGTTTTTTTTTTTTTTTTTTTTAAAAAAAAAAAAAAAAATTATTTAAAAACCTTTTTGATTTTGTTTTTTAAATTTTTTATTATTAACCATTGGTTTTTAAGATTTTTTTTTTTTCTTCTCCTTT